>Ga0316187_10001358_pt1 | contig 20981 bp, 18 predicted proteins | sample CroRivburrow1_MG_FD_204927 | JGI IMG/M metagenome (GOLD analysis project Ga0316187, IMG submission 204927) | Coastal sediment microbial communities from Maine, United States - Cross River worm burrow 1 | ecosystem: Environmental > Aquatic > Marine > Coastal > Sediment | place: USA: Maine...
GATTGTCTACCGATCAGTCGCCTCTTGGGATTACCGATATGGCCCTCAGCCAATCCATACGTAAAAGCGCCGCCGAGAAGGCAGGCAGAAAAATGGAGGAAAAACCCAAAAATAGGGTCTATTTCACCGATCAGATGGTCTTGATCGGTTGCGGCATCGCAGCGGTCTACTGGCTTCTGGACTCGATCGTGGCCATTTTTCTGTCGACGGAAGGCCCTGTTCTGCACCGCATTCTCGGGGCGGACATGCGGGATATCTGGACGCGGCTGATCGTCTTGTGCCTGTTTGTCATTTTCGGCTCACACGCGCAGTTCACCATCAACGAACGGCGCGAGGTGGCCAAAAAACTGGAAAGAGACCGCCTGACCCGTGAGCGGTTCCAGCGGCTGCTCTCACCCGATCTGGCCGAAATGGTGGTTTCGGGACAGCTCAAGGTCGAAAAGGGAGGCGTCTCAAGGGTGGCGACCGTCATGTTCGTCGACATCCGTGGGTTTACCTCAATGAGCGAGAGTACGCCGCCCGACGAAGTGCTCCAGATGCTCAACGAATACTTCGAAATCGTAGTGGCGGTTGTGTTTCGTTACGAAGGAACGGTCGACAAATTCATGGGTGACGAAATTATGGTGATCTGGGGCGCCCCGATTGCCCACGGCGACGATCCGGCGCGGGCGGTGCGCGCAGCGCTCGCGATTCAGGCCGAACTTGTCAAATTCAATCATTACCGTCAGACCGAGAACAAACCGGCCATTAAAATCGGCATCGGTATCAATACCGGAACACTGGTGGCCGGCTACATCGGTTCGTCTCAAACCATGAGTTATTCGGTCATCGGAGATACCGTCAACACCGCCTCCCGTTTGTGCGCCGCCGCCAAAGCAAGGCAGATCATCATCTCCGAAAACTCGCGCAACTGCGTCGAGGAACACTTCGAGCTGGTCGAAATCGAGGCGGTGCGGGCCAAAGGAAAGTTCAACCCCATTCGGGCGTTTACCGTTGAAAGAGAACTTTCTCCCCGTTCGGCAATAACAGCCGGCCGGGAGGACGAACGATCCCATCCGTCCCCGTTTTCCGTCACGGCGCCCGCTACCAAGCGGGTTTAGGGTCACTCAATTCAGCTGTCTTCCAGCAACTTGCGGATACTCTCCAGTTCGTCCTTCAATTCTTTAATACTCAGAGGCGACGCGGCGGCCGGTTTGTCGTTTTTTGGAGTCGAGAGAAACTGGCGGGCACCTTCGATCGTGAATTTTCTTTCGTGCAGAAGATGGCGAATTTTCAGAATTGTTTCAACATCTGTGCGGCGGTAAAGACGCTGGCCTGAACTGGTGCGTTTGGGACGGATGCAGGAAAATTCGTTTTCCCAGAATCTGAGCACATAGGTCGGCAGCTGGGCGATCTTGCTCACTTCTCCGATCTTGAAATAGAGTTTGTTCGGTAATTGCGTTTTTTCTGGCATTGTCATTTGAAGTGGACGGTGACAGGGTACAGGTTCAAAAGCCCCGCTACGTTTATGTGTGGTAGAGCTTAACGTGTGCCGTCAACGATATCAAGCCGGAAGAGAAGCCTTGAACTCTTCCAGCAGTTGTCCGGTTATCTTCTGATGCAGCCGGTTGATTTCTTCATCCTCCAGGGTTCGCGTCGACGAGCGATAGATGATTCTGAATGAGATGCTCTTGCGTCCTGCGGGGATCGGTTTGCCTTCGAAAACATCAAAGAGCTGCAGGGCTTCGATCAACTCTTCGTTCATTTGTTCAACGCATTGGAGAATTTTACCGGATTCGATGCTGCGGTCGACAATAAGGGTGACATCTCGGGTGACCACCGGAAATTTGGGAATCGGCCGGAATAATTTCGTGTCGGGGATCAGCGGCAGCAGCCGGTCAATATTCAGCTCGAAAATATAGGCTGTTCGTTTCAAATCGAATCTGCGCAGGGCCTGGGGGTGGATTTCACCCACCAGTCCGATTTCCCTTTCTTGCGCCAGAATCCGGGCGCTGACACCAGGCCGGGTGTAGGTGCAGTCATCATCCGGTAGACTGGTAAAGTCGATTTGCTGAACGTCCAACTGCAGTAGCAGCGATTCGACCACGCCCTTCAAATCGAAGAAATCGGTGTCCACATCACTGGTGTGCCAAGAAGGTGCGAATCGTGAACCGCTCCAAAGCCCGACCAGCATTTCGATTTCTTCCGGAAGCGCGTCGGATTCGGTGGCGAAGAAGGTTTTGCCGATTTCAAACAGTTTCAGGTTTCTTTCCTGTCTGGCGAGGTTGAGTTGCAGAGTTTGTAAGAGACCGGGAACCAGTGAGGTCCGCATAACGGCCTGCTCTTCGGTCAATGGATTTAAAATTGCCACCGTTTGGCGCCGGGAATCGTCGCTTTTCAACCCGAGTCGATCGCCGTCACCGGAGCCGATAAAACTGTAGGTGACGATTTCGTTGAAGCCGCAGCCGACCATCAGCTGTTTGATCCGGTTGCGCGATGCCCTCGTTTTTAGTAGAGGTCGCCCTCTGACGGGCACGGCTGGATAGGTCAGCGGGATGTTGTTGTATCCCGAGAGTCGGGCGACCTCTTCCATCAGGTCTTCAGGACGGCAGACATCAACCCTGAAGCTGGGCGGGGTTACCGTCAAGTGATCGTCGTTTTCCGGTCTTACATCAAATTCGATCGACTGCAGCAGAGAAGCGATCGTTGGAGCCGGGAAAGCGGTTCCCAGCAGTCGGTTGGTTTGCGAAACACCGAGGGAGATGACTGGGACATCAACCGGTTTTGGATGAGCGTCAATGAGGCCGTCGACTATAGTTGCGTCTGAAATTTCGGCCATGAGCTGTGCTGCGCGGTTAAGAGCCGCTACCGTTCCATGAGGATCGACGCCGCGTTCGAAGCGGAAGGACGCCTCGGTACTCAGTCCGAGTTGCTTGGCCGTCTTTCGGATACTGGTCGGGTTAAAGTACGCGCTTTCGATCAAGACCCGCGTGGTGGACGGCTCTATTTCCGAGTTGTGCCCTCCCATGACCCCGCCGATGGCCACGGGGTTCTCGGCGTCGCAGATCATGAGCATGTCCTGCGACAACTGCCGTTCTTTTTGATCCAGAGTCGTGAAGACCTCTCCCGCAGTGGCTGTTCGCACCACGATCCGATGACCGGCCAGGCGGTCGAAATCGAAGGCATGCAGCGGTTGGCCGAGTTCCATGAGCACAAAGTTGGTGACATCGACAATGTTGTTGATGGGTCTCAAATCGACCGACAGGAGACGATCCTGCAGCCAAAATGGGGAAGGCGCGACGGTGACGCCGGACAAGAGTCTGGCAGCATAGCGCGGGCAGAGATCAGGGGCTTCGATGGTGACCGATGTCAATTCATCGACGGCGTTGCCGATGATGGGCAAACGGGCGTCCGGATACCGAAGGGGCGTTTTCTGAATGCCCGCAATTTCCCGTGCGATACCGATAATGCTGAGGCAGTCGGGTCTATTGGGCGTCAGGTCGATGTCGATCACCGTGTCGGCCAGTTCGAGGGCAGACTTCAGTGACCGGCCCGTCGTCAGGCGGTTATCGAGCTCCAGGACGCCGGATCCGTCGCTTCCGAGCCCCAGTTCCTTTTCACTGCAGATCATTCCCTCGGAAGCGGTGCCACGGATGACGCTCTTCTGCAGGACCGTTCCGTCGGTAAGCACGGCACCCGGCAAGGCGACCGCTACCGCCAGATCTTTTCTGGCGTTCGGTGCGCCGCAGACCACATCGATGGCGCCCGAGCCGATGTCGACTTCGCAACACTTGAGCATGTCGGCGTTCGGGTGAGGGCGCACGTTGCGGATTCGGCCGACCAAGACCCGATCGAGATAGGTGTAGCGATCCGATACCGAATCGACTTCGAGGCCGACCATGGTCAGAGCGTCCACCAAGCGATCGACGGACATTTCGATTGCAATATATTCTTTCAACCAACTCAGACTGACCCGCATACTAAAACTGCCTCAAGAAGCGGATATCATTTTCAAAATATTTTCGGATGTCGTCAATGCCGTATTTGAGCATAGCGATTCGTTCGACACCCATTCCAAAGGCAAATCCGGAACTCTGACCGGCAGGATAGCCGACGTTCTCGTAAAGAGCCGGATGAACCATTCCGGAGCCGAGAATTTCGAGCCATCCGGTTTGCGAACAGACCCTGCATCCGGCCCCGCGGCACATGACACAGAGAATATCAACTTCCGCGCTCGGTTCGGTGAACGGAAAGAAGCTGGGTCTGAAACGCAGGCTGGTGCGCTCATCGAACATCTGATGCACAAATGTCGTGAGAACCCCTTTGAGGTCGCCGAAAGAGATCTGCCGGTCGACCAGGAGTCCCTCCACTTGATGGAACATCGGGGTGTGCGTCAGGTCCGAATCCCGGCGATAAACTTTACCGGGCGCGATGACGGCCACCGGCAGCGGCTGTTTTTCCATGGTCCGGATCTGAACCGGCGAGGTGTGGGTTCGCAGGACGATATTGTCAGACACATAAAAGGTGTCCTGCATGTCTCTGGCCGGGTGATTCTTGGGAATGTTGAGTGCCTCGAAATTGTACCAGTCGCTTTCGACATCCGGGCCTTCCACGATGTCGAATCCCAGCCGCACAAAAATATCGCAGATTTCCTGGGTGACCAGGCTGATCGGGTGAAGACTGCCCAACGGAACCGGTCGGCCGGGAAGGGTGACATCGATGCGCGCCTCAAGACCCTTTTGGGCGGTTTCGAACCGCTGAACGGCGTCTTTGAGAGCCGTGTCTATCGTATTCTTGATGTCATTGGCGCGCTTGCCCATTGCAGCCCGTTTTTCCGGCGGCATTTGGCTGATGCCCCGTAAAAACAGGGTCACGGCGCCTTTTCGACCCAGATAGCGGACAGAAAGAGCTTTGGCAGTTTCGACATCCGAGGCATCTTCGAGGGCTTTCAGTGCCTCCTCTAAAATCTGTTCGATCGAAGTTTCCACGGTGGTATTGACCCGGGTGCGTCTTTCGCAGTTTCAGGCGCTGTTGTCGGGATGGTTAAACCTGCTGAATCGCCAACTTGGCAATCTGACTGAAACCGGCCGGATCGGTTATGGCCAGGTCGGCCAGCACCTTGCGGTCCAGTGTGATGCCGGCGCGTTTCAGGCCGTTGATGAACCTGCTGTAAGAAAGGTCGTTCATCCTCGCCGCCGCGTTAATTCTGGCAATCCAGAGCTGACGAAACTCCCGCTTGCGCTGCCGCCGGTCCCGATAGGCATACATGAGCGCTTTATCGACAGAATCGGCTGCGGTGCGAAACAGCTTGCTGCGGCCGCCGCGAAATCCTTTGGCTAGCTTCAGTACTTTTTGACGACGTCTTCTCGCTTTGAATCCTCGTTTGATTCGCATGATGGTTCTCCTGAACGTATTCTCCGTACGGAGGCGACCCGGTGAGCCGGAGCCTGCGGGCGCCTTGAGCGGCGATTAATGGAAACCGGTCGGGTGTCAATTGGCGGCAGCCCGAGATCGTCTTGCGATGCAGACTGCCCTTCGGGTCCGGTCACCCCGGCGAGTTGTCGGAACCGCCGCTATCCGTTGGGCAGCAACAGCCGCAGTTCCTTGAGATCGGACTTTTTAATCATCTGGGGCTGACGCAACTGTCGCTTTCGTTTGGTCGTTTTCTTGGTTAGTATATGGCTCTTGTGGGATTTGTTATACACAAATTTGCCGGTACCGGTTTTTTTGAACCGCTTGGCGGCTGAACGATTGGTCTTTATTTTCGGCATCACTGACTCCTCAGTTGGTATTAGCAGCGATTTATCGCTTTTGACATATCGGTATGTTCCAGACCGGCTCAACACCGGCGCAAAAAAACAGATGGCGCGGGAAAAGATTCAACATCGCCACACGCCACCATCGTGTTTACACTTGGCAAATTTTCCCCGCACCCGATGGTTGCTTTCAACATCTGTTTTCACAACCGGTGCGGGTTGTCCGGGGCTATCGGGGGGACAGCACCATCATCAGCGTTCGGCCTTCAAATTTCGGGTACTGCTCTACCACGGCCACATCGGCTGTTTCTTCTGCAATCTTCGCCAGCATGTCGCGGCCGAGCTGGGAAAGCGTGATTTCCCGACCCCTGAACATGACGGTAACCTTAACCTTATCTTTTTTGTCGATAAATTTTTTTATGTAACCGATCTTGACCTGCAAGTCGTGGTCGTCCGTATTGGGGCGAACCTTTATTTCCTTGAGCTGGAAGGTGGTCTGTTTCTTTTTAGCCTCCTGTTTTTTCTTGGTCTGCTCATACTTGTAGCGACCGTAATCCATTATTTTACAGACAGGAGGATTCGCGTTGGGTGAAATTTCTACAAGATCGAGTCCGAATTCTGCTGCGCTTTTAAGCGCTTCGGTGATCGATACGACACCGACCTGTTTTCCCTCCGGGTCGATGACCCGAACCTCTTTGGCTCGGATGAACTGATTGATGTTTGTCCGATCAACCGGTTTTGATTTGAATATTCGTCCTTTTAAGGCTATCCCTGCACCTCCACTATCTATAGGTAAATACCGCTTCGGCGTCTGCGGCCGCTCCCGGCTAATGCAGCACCACAAAACACGCCGGTCATCATTTATTAGTGTAGTGAGTTAACCAATAACAATAGGGAATGCAAGAAAAAAATTCAAGCCTAAAAAATTATCATCAGCGGTCTGCGATTCGATCCTTGCCGGATTAAGTGGTGGTCAAGGGGGCCGGAGGCTGACACCCGGCAGCAAATTATTGTTTCAGGGTGTAACGGGCCAACAGGCTGTCTTTCCAGTAGACGTTTTTCGGATTGGCAAAGAAGGCTTTCAGCAGTTGGACGCTGTCTGCACGCCGCACGTGCGGTATGATCGACATGTCTGCGTTGCGGTAAAGCGGGCTGAGCTGCGTCAAATCGCACCCCGTTCCGCCACCCATTACGTCTTCGAAAGCGTAGACAATGGTTCTGATACCGCTCAAAATGACAGCGCCGTAGCACATCAAACATGGTTCAAGCGTGCTGAAGAGCACAATTTCGGCCGGAGCTACATCCCTGCCGGCCAGCACCATGCGCCTCAGGGCGACCATTTCGGCATGGTCGACTTCATTGACCCCTTCGACGGTGGTTCCAGTCCGGCGACCCGACGCCAGGATCCGGTCTTTGTGAACCAAAATGCACCCGACCGGAAACTCGCCGGCATGGTAGGCAGCTTCGGCTTGTTCAAGGGCCGCGGTCATGAAATGCGCGTAGTTCATTGGTGTTGCTGAGTCCATCGTTTCGTCAATTCGATGACGAATTTATTGACCCGGGACTTTTTGCTGAGTGAGCAAATACGCCAATCTATCGTCTCCAACACACGTCACCGTATTTGCGAATCGAAGCACCGAGGCGCTTCAAAGGCGGCAGATCGTATCATCACATGGGCAAGCACCATTAACCTCGTAGGCATAGAAAAGCCGCGACTCCATCTGGGCCCGGTACGGAGAAATAGGTTCAAATTCAGCGGCTGCAATCAGCGCCAGCAGCCGTTTTCTATCCGGCAGCGCCTCCAGGCCGTGGTCGATGACGCGACCGGTGGATCCGTCGAGTACATCGGCATCCTCCCCGTTGGTTGCCACGACGACGGGTATCTGATAGGGCGCCAGGAGGCGGGAGGCCGCCAGGGCAGAGCGGTGGCGGGTGACGATCGAGCCGGGGCCGTATTTGACAATCATGGAGAGCCGATCCTGGAGCGTCACCACAAAATCGATGTTGACCATGGCCTGATGCGAACCGGCCCTCGCCATCAGGGATTGGCGGGGGTGAATGTCACTTCGCCGATATCCCTTTTTTTCAACCAACAGACGGGCCAGTTTCTGGCGATGGCGTTCGTCATGAGTGTCGGCCAGGATTTCACCGGTGATGGTGTCGGTCAGTTCGCCGAGTATCAGATGATGACCGTTCATTTTAATCGTTTCGCTACTCCAATATTACGGGGGTGTCAACCCCGCCGGTTTCAATGCAGAAATAGACCTCTGCTCTCGGTTTAGGCTTTACATGAACCTGTATTGTGGGCTACGTTACTTTTTTTTCTCCGGGCAGGACCAAAGCTGACGGAGGTTCTTGTAGGCTGATCTATTGAAGTGTTAGGCGAATTATTCGGTGAATTGCAAGGGTTCGACGTGCCGCATGCTATCGATTCGAGAGGAATTTGAAAATAGGGAACGCAGTTTCATGTCACCCTTTGGCTGCCTGAGCGCGGCGTCGCGGGGGCGTCGGCGGCCTGAGAAGCCCTGTCCGATTCGTACCGCCTTCCAGGTGGACCGAGATCGAATCGTGTTCTCCAACGCATTCAGGCGGTTAAAACACAAAACCCAGGTGTTCCTTGCCCCTTTAGGCGATCAGTATCGGACCCGGTTGACCCACACACTCGAAGTGTCGCAGATGGCGCGCAACATTGCGCGGGCCCTCAGACTTAACGAGGATCTGGCCGAAGCCATAGCCCTTGGGCACGATCTGGGTCACACGCCCTTCGGGCACGGCGGTGAAACGGCGCTGAAAGAAGTCTATTCCGACCATTTCACGCACAAAGCCCAGAGCCTGCGGGTGGTTGACGTGCTGGAGCGCAACGGTGACGGACTGAACCTCACATCTGAAGTACGCGACGGCATCCTCAAACACTCCAAGGGATACGGCAAGATCATCCCGGATGACCCGGGCGAGCTGGCGGTGACGGTCGAGGGTCGCATTGTGAGAATCGCCGATATCATGGCCTATTTGAACCACGACCTGGAGGACGCCATCCGCAGCGGCGTCATTCTGGAAGAACAGGTGCCGCAGGAATGCGGGCAAGTCATCGGCCGCAACCATCCCGAAAGAGCCACGACCATGATCAGGGACCTGGTCTACAACAGCCAAGTCGTTGACGGCCGTTTCTGCCTGCGGATGAGCGAGCGGGTTTCAGCCGCCATGACCAGCCTGCGCGAATTTCTGTACGAAAATGTTTACCGCTCACCGAAAGTTCACAACGAGTTCGTGAAGGCCAAAAAGATTCTGATCGAACTCTACGGCTATTTTCTGGAGCAGCCGGAGCGACTGGAGCTGGAAATGATCAAAATCGGCATGGGAAACTGCAACCACCTGGATCAACCGCTCGCACGCCGGGTATGCGATTTTATCGCGAGTCTGACCGACAGCCATGCCATGGATCTCTACGAGCGGATTTTTTTTCCTTCACCCCTCTTGTTTGAGCCAAGTGACCGTGCGGCCTTCAACGCATAAACCCTACTCGGCACCGGAGCATTTCGGACGGCATCTTATCCGGCTGGAACAGCTGTATGCGGCCATGGACCGTTCTTACAAAAACATCGCCGACCAGTACGGCTTTGCGTGCAACGGATGTGAAGACAACTGCTGCCTGACGTTGTTTTATCATCACACCCATCTCGAGTTTTTCTATTTGTCTAAAGGATTCCGTGCCCTGGACCGGCAGCGACAGGTTGCCATTGCAGAGAAGGCTGAAGCGGTTTGCAGTGCCGTGCGGGCGACCGAAAAAAACGGCCCACCGCTGCGGCAGATGTGTCCGCTCAACATTGACAACCGCTGCAGCCTCTATGCGTTTCGACCGATGATCTGCCGGTTGCACGGTATCCCCAGTGAACTTCACCGGCCGGACGGCAAAACGACGCGTGCGCCGGGATGTGCTCCATTTATGGATCGCTGCGGACAGTTGGCTTACGTTCCGTTCGACCGGACACCTTTTTATCGGGATCTCGCCGGTATCGAAAGGGCACTGAGGCGTGATATGCCCGGTGCCGGAAAAATCAAAATGACAGTGGCGGAAATGATCCTGGCGTTTTAGCGTGAAACTGGAAACTGGAAACTTGAAACTGGAAACTTGAAACTCGAAACTCAGAACCCGTAACCCGCGATTAGAAACTGGAAACTTGAAACTCGAAACTCATAACCCGCAACCCGTAACCCGTAACATGTAACCCGCCGTCCTCGCGAGCGACTGCGACTCGAATCTCTAAACCCATTGCCTCCGGTTTATGAAATACATCGACGAAAAGGATCTGAACAATCTACCCGGGATTCAGTTGAAGCCCGGCGACAGTTTTGCCTTCCGTTGCCATCCGGACATCGCCTGCTTCAACCGGTGCTGCCGTAACCTTAATCTTTTTCTGTACCCTTACGATGTCATTCGGCTTAAGGGCGCCTTGGGGATCGATTCGGACCGGTTTCTGGACCAATATGTGGACGTGGTTTTGCGGGACTTCAACTTTTTCCCCGATGTTCTGCTCCACATGGCCGACAATGCGGAACGCACCTGTCCATTTTTAACCGATACCGGCTGCTCCGTCTATCCGGACCGCCCCGACACCTGCCGTACATTTCCAGTGGAACAGGGATTACGTTACGATACCCGCTCCGGCAAAAACGAACCCGTGCATATTTTCAGACCGCCGGATTTTTGCCTCGGCCAACAGGCGAAAACGCTCTGGACCATCGACACCTGGTCACAAGATCAGGAGTCCCTCACTTACAACAAAATGACGACCCGCTGGGCTGAAATCAAGCAGCTCTTTCAAAAAGATCCCTGGGGCGGCGAAGGACCTGAAGGACCGAAGGCCAGGATGGCCTTCATGGCGGCTTACAACATCGACCGGTTTCGAGAATTTGTATTCGCCAGCAGTTTTTTAAATCGTTACAAACTCAAGGCCGCTCTCGTAAAGAAAATCCGCAGTGATGATGCGGCCCTGCTGAAACTGGGATTTGACTGGATCAAGCTGTTTGTCTGGGGAGTGCCCTCCAAGCAGATCCGGCCGCGATAGGGCAATGATAATATTATTATGCAAGGCCAAAGGCAAATGGCTAAAGGCTGACGGGCCAAGGGTCACCGGCTTTCTTCGTTCCGCCCTCTGCCGTACACCTTCAGTCTTGAAAATATGAACGACGGAACGGGTGCCGGAATGTCCCGAAACCGGCTGGCGATGGTGAGCAAAGGCTACTTATGAACTAAAGAGCGCCCATCCGCTATTTATCTTATTATCTTATCGGCACGCTTAAGTGTCCAATTCATAAATGTGGATTTTTTTCGCTGGCCAAGGCCGCACAAGGGTTTGCGGCGAGGCGTACTTTATGTACGCCGCAGCCGGAAACCCGCGGAGAACGCAGTCCAGTGGAAAAAAGACCATTTATGGATGGACACTACAGGACACCCGGTGGCATGGCTGCCACGCGATCGCCTCCCAGAACGTAGCCGCCATCCAACCGCAGGACGGTCCCGGTCATGAACGGGGCGTCCTTAACCATAAAGAGAACCGCCTTGACCACATCTGAGATGGTGCCCGTTCTGGCCATCAGCGTGTGGTCGATCAGGGCCTGTTTCTGATCGCCGGACAGCAGTCCCCAGCCGCGGGTACCCCGGCCGTGCCGGCTTTGAACGAAGCCGAGCATGAGTTCATTCACGCGGACCTCGGGGGCGCCTATGCGGGCCCAGGTTTCGGTCAAGAGGGAAATGCCGCGATTGGCGGCCGCATAGCCCTCGTTGAAAAACGGACCCGCCGGTCCGGTGCGGCCGACGATGCCGGCGATAGAGGAAATGTTGATGACCACACCGTTTCCGCTGGCCTTCAGGTGGGGCAGGGCTTCTTCGAAAACCCATCTTTTGGCCCGCAGGCAGGTGTCGATTTCGAGGTCCCATTGTTGCCGCACGTAGGGTCCATGGACGATGGGCCAGCCCCCTCTCTCGATGTTGTTGATCAGGATATCGAGGCGACCGAAGTGATCGATGACCCGGCGGATGAGACCTTTTATCGCTTCGGTTTCGTTCAGGTTCGTCCGGAGGATCAGGTAGGGTGACGACTGATCGGCGAAATTCTGCTGAAGATCCGGCAGGCTCTCCTCCCAGTCGTAATAATTAAGGGCGACACCGGCCCCCTGAGCGGCAAGGGCCAAGCCGACACCCTTGCCGATGCCCTTGATCGCACCGAGCACTAAAGCAACTTTGCCGTCGAGTTCCATTTTATATGTTCCGCCGCGGTTGCGACTGACCCGGGGGGGGGTGCAACCGAAAGATGTGTCAACCCGCGCGGTTTCGGGTTTCCCCGAACACGAATTTTTTTACGCAGGCATGGGCAAATCTCAAAAGCTGGCGGTCATCGGCTTCCAGCGTCGAGAGATCAGCCGGATCGATGCCCCAGCGTTCAGCAAAGCTTTTCTGCGAGACCAGGTCCCGAAACGAATCGATGTCATATAGGGCCGTGTAAAAAAGGCTCTCCGGCTCTGGAGTAAGCGGGCCGGGTGTCAGGCGATTCTTGAGGCTGATCATTTCAAGGAAAAGATCGTTGAATCGGTTGTAAGGCTCGAGCCCCTGGTCGCGCATCCATCCACGAGCCGTCCGCGCGGTTTTCTGGCAGAAGCCGCGACAGTGTGGTTCTTGGATCAGGGCGAAGTGCTCGCTGATTCGGCCGCTGAGGCGGTTGCGGGACGTGCCGCGGGCAAGGGGATAGAGTCGGCAGGAGGCGGGCCGATCCGTGTAAACCCGGCACCCCTCTGGGGTGACGAACGGGCATTGACGGTTGGTTCGGTTGTCGAATCTCAAAGAGACGACCGGCAGGCCGGTCTCCGGTCCGATGTGCCGGATGGTGTGGGTTTTGAGAAATTGTCCCGAAGAGAGCCCCAACCTGTTTTTCAGCCGCAGGATGTCATAAGGGGACAACGCCTGGTTCAAATCGCGGCAGCATGCGTTGAAGCACGGCACCGCCGGCGAGCAGTCGAATGAGAATGCCGTCTCAGCGGTCAAGGGTATGATTTTAGCGTCCATAACGATTTGCCGACCTTTTTTTAGCCGCTACCTGTAACACGGCCGGCCGAGATCGGCAACCCGCAACCCGCAACCCGCACGATAGCGGCCGGCGGCCGAATCGTTGAACCGTTTCCATGAGGGCATTTTTCGCTTTTTGCACAAGATGTAGTGCTGTTTTAAAGTCGGCCGACTATATATTGAAACATCATGCGGCGGCGTTTAAAGGCTGAATTATTTTAATATTTGATTACTCGAAAGTTCTTGACAAGAAAAATGTTGGATGATAAACATTCTACTTTGGTTAGGCTATATAGTACTGATTTTATAAGATATATTTTGCCTGGGCGCCATTTTTTCGATACCGGCTGCTCCGGTTGCATCACAAGCGAAAACGGCATTCATGCCGTGTCATAAAATCAAGACGCGCCAAAATGGCCCGAGAATTTTTGGCCGAAGAAAAGAAGGGGGGTGTTAAGGACCGGGTTTTTTTAGGACAGAATATTGGCGGATGTTTCATGTTGGAAATTGATCCAAAAACAAACGAGGAGGTATAGTCAATGCCAAGTTTTGTAATTGATGAAAAATGTGACGGCTGCAAAGGCGGTGACAAAACTGCTTGTATGTACATTTGCCCCAACGACCTGATGGTGTTGGAACCGAATGCAATGAAAGCATACAATCAGGAGCCCGACCAGTGCTGGGAGTGTTTCTCCTGCGTCAAGATCTGCCCCACCCAGGCAATCGAAGTTCGCGGTTATGCCGATTTCGTCCCGCTGGGAAGCAGTGTTATGCCGATGCTGGGCACCGAGGATGTCATGTGGACCTGCAAGTTCAGAAACGGCCTTATCAAACGCTTCAAGTTCCCCATCCGGACCACTGCAGAAGGTACGGCCAATGCTTACACGGATATGAAAGGCAAGGATATCGAAAGCGGCCTGCTGGCCACACAGGAAGCAGACGGCTACGAGATTCCGAGGCCCAAGGCAACCGTTTAGGCACGAGCTGACTTTTCAGATTCCATTCGCAAAATGACACATGAATCATTACCTATTTCCTATCAAGGAGGATGAAATATGGCATTACCAAACAAACCTTTGGGTGAACTTAAGGCCGTAAAGGACCCTGAAGTCGAGGAACGCGAAGTTGATGTTCTGATCGTCGGCGGCGGCATGGCTGCCTGCGGCGCGGCATTTGAAGCCAAAAAATGGATGGGCGAGGGCCAGTCAGTTCTGCTGGTTGACAAGGCCGCCATGGAAAGAAGCGGCGCGGTTGCCCAGGGGCTTTCCGCCATCAACACCTTCATCGGCGATAACTCGCCCGACGACTACGTCCGCATGGTGCGCAACGACCTGATGGGCATCGTCCGCGAAGACTTGATCTTCGACCTTGGCTGTCATGTGGACGATTCGGTCCATCTGTTCGAGGAATGGGGTCTGCCGATCTGGAAAAAGAGCGCCGAAGGCAAGAACCTGGACGGTAAAAAAGGCCAGTCCATGGGGACCCTGAAGGCCGGGGCCCAGCCGGTCCGCACCGGAAAATGGCAGATCATGATCAACGGCGAGTCCTACAAGAGAATCGTGGCCGAAGCCGCCAAGCTGGCTCTGGGTGACGAAAACATTCTGGAGCGGGTCTTTATCGTCGAGCTGCTCCTGGACGCCAATAAGCCCAACCAGATCGCCGGTGCGGTCGGGTTCTCCGTCCGTGAAAACAAAGTCTTCATCATCAAATGCAAGACCATGATGGTCGCCTGCGGCGGCGCGGTCAACATCTACCAGCCGCGTTCCATGGGTGAAGGCAAAGGCCGGGCCTGGTATCCGGTATGGAACTCCGGCTCCACCTACACCATGCTCATGCGGGTCGGTGCCGAGCTGTCGATGATGGAAAACCGGTTCACCCCGGCTCGTTTCAAAGACGGTTACGGTCCGGTGGGGGCCTGGTTCCTGCTGTTCAAGGCCAAGACGCTTAACGGCCTGGGCGAAAACTTCGCCGCCAGCGACGCCGCCAAGGCCGAGCTGCAAAAGTATGCGCCTTACGGAACCGCCGCCATCACCCCGACCTGTCTGCGGAACCACTTGATGCTCTTCGAGATGAAAGAGGGCCGCGGCCCGATCATCATGGACACGGTTAGCGCACTGGCTGAACTCGGGAAGACCCTGGACAAGAAAGAACTCAAGCACCTCGAATCCGAAGCTTGGGAAGACTTCCTCGACATGACCTGCGGCCAGGCCAACCTGTGGTGTGCCACCAACACCGAGCCGGAAAAGAAGAACTCCGAAGTCATGCCCACCGAGCCGTATCTGCTGGGCTCGCACTCGGGCTGCTGCGGTCTGTGGGTTTCGGGCCCGGACTATGACTGGGTGCCGGATGCTTACAAGATCAAGGCCGACAACGGCAAGGTCTACAACCGCATGACCACGGTCAACGGCCTGTTCACCTCCGGCGACGGTGTCGGCTGCTCCGGCCACAAGTTCTCCTCCGGCTCCCATGCCGAGGGACGGATTGCGGCCAAGCAGATGGTTCGCTATGCCAAGGATCACGCCGACTTCAAGCCGACCCTGAAACAGTCCAAGGAAGAACTGGTCGACCATGTCTACAAACCGGTGCGGACCTTCCTGGAACACAGCAAATTCTCCACCTCCATCGACATCAACCCCAACTACCTCAAGCCCAACGGCATGATGTACCGGTTGATGAAGGCCACCCATGAATACGGCGGCGGGACGGCTACCTACTACCTGACCACCAGCAAGAACCTGGAAGTCGTCATGGACCTGCTGGCCACCATGCGCGAAGATTGCGAGAAGCTGGCGGCCGGCGATCTGCACGAATTGATGCGCGCCTGGGAAATCCAGCACCGTATCTGGACGGTGGAAGCCCACCTGCGCCACATCCAGTTCCGCAAGGAAACCCGTTACCCCGGTTTCTATTATCAGGCCGACCATCCGGGACAGGATGACGAGAATTGGTTCTGTTTCGTCAATTCCAAGTACGATCCGGATTCCGGCAAATGGGATATCTTCAAGAAAGACTACATCAAGATCATCCCTGATTAATCGGAGGCCGTATTGGCTATAGGTCCTGAATAACCAAACCTCCAGGCGTCGGGAGACGCCTGGAGGTTTTTATTGAATAAGTGCTGGAAACTGGAAATTTGAAACTGGAAACTTGAAATACCTGACTTTAGCGTTGACAAGTTTCAAGTTTCAAGTTTCAAGTTTCAAGTTTCATCTTTTGATTCATTCCAAACTTCTATTACGGAGGACAGCATGACAGAAAACGGAGCAGCCCCTGCGAGTGGAAGCATCATGGTTGTTGGCGGAGGGATCAGCGGCTTGACCGCGGCTCTCGAAGCCGCCGAAGTGGGGTACGAGGTTTTCCTGGTTGAGAAAAATCCATATTTGGGCGGACGGGTCGCACAGCTGAATCAATACTTCCCCAAGCTGTGCCCGCCAAGCTGTGGCCTGGAGATCAATTTCCGCAGGATCAAAGACAATCCGCAGATCAAAATCTTTACGATGAGCGAAGTCGAAAAGGTCGACGGCGGACCCGGTAATTATACCGTCGGCGTTAAAATGAATCCCCGCTACGTCAATGAAAACTGCACCTGTTGCGGGGCTTGCACGGAAGCCTGTCAGACGGAAATAGAGAGTGCCTTCGACTTCGGGATGCAGAAGATAAAGGGGGCCTATCTGCCGATGGAGATGTCTTTCCCCGCTCGATTCGTCATCGACGCGGCCGTGAAAAATTCTCCCGAAGACGCCCAGCGGGTCAAAGAGGCGTGCACGTATGACGCCGTCGATTTCGACATGGCGGCCAAATCGATCAACCTGCAGGTCGGATCGATCCTTTGGGCCACAGGGTGGGAACCATATGACGCCAAAAAGATCGACAACCTGGGATTCGGTACCTATTCGAATATCATCACCAACATGATGATGGAACGCATGGCTTCCCCCAACGGTCCCACCAAGGGCCAAGTACAGCGGCCCTCCGACAAGAAAGGGCCCGACAGCGTGGCCTTTGTCCAGTGCGCCGGTTCACGGGACGAAAACCATCTGCCCTACTGCTCCTACATCTGTTGCATGGCCTCCCTGAAACAGGCCACCTACGTGCGCGAGCAGTACCCGGAGGCCAAGATCTACGTTTTTTACATCGACATGCGGACGCCCGGTTTGCGGTACGAAAAGTTCTATCAGAATATCAAAGAAGATCCGAACATCTTTTTCGTCAAAGGCAAGGTGGCCGAAGTCAATGACGCCGGAAACGGAAACGTCACCGTGGTGGCCGAAAATGCTGTAACCGGGGAAAAGATTCATCAAACGGTCGAGATGGTGGTGCTCGCAACGGGCATGCAACCCACGATGGCCAAGCTGAAACTTCCCGCGGACCTGAAGTATACCGAAGACGGATTCATCATCAATGATTTCCAGAAGGGCGGGATGTTTGCGGTTGGCTGTGCCAACAAGCCCCTGGACGTGGTGACATCCAATCAGAATGCGACCGGTATGGCCCTCAAGGCGATTCAAACCCTGGTGAACAAGTAGCAGGAGGCTAACCATGGACAAAAAATACGGTGTGTATATCTGCACGGGCTGCGGAATCGGAGAGTCGCTCGATATCGATGCCCTGAAAGACGTGGCCGGTGAAGAAGGCTTTCCGGTTCAGACCCACGAGATGTTCTGCGGCAAAGCCGGCGTCGAGCTGCTCCAAAAAGACATCGCGGAAGAAGGCATCAATTCACTCGTGATCGCGGCATGTTCACGACGCGTCAACTTCGATGTTTTCCGCTTCGACGGCTGCATCGTCGATCGCGTGAATCTGCGCGAACAGGTGGTCTGGTCCCATCCCCGAACCGAGTTTCCGAAGCTGACCGAAGAGCAGAAGGACGACGGCGTCCACTTCGACCGCGTTCAGATGCTGGCCGATGACTATCTTAAAATGAGCATGGCCCGGATAAAGAAAGTCGACCTGCCCGAGCCCTACAAGGTGGAATCCCTCAGTCGCCGGATCCTGGTGATCGGCGGCGGCATAACCGGTTTGTCGGCTGCCCTGGATGCCGCCGCCGCCGGTTATGAGGTGGTGATCGTCGAAAAGGAAAACGAGTTGGGCGGTCATGCGCTTAATTGGCGCAAGCAGCTGCCGCTGGGAACGCCCTATCAGGAGCTCAGCCCGCCGGTTATTGCGGACAAGATTCAGGCCGTCCAGGCCCATCCGAAGATCACGATCAAAACCGGAACGATGGTGGCGAGGCTGGCCGGCGAGCCCGGCAACCTGACGGCGACATTCAAAGAGCCGGGCGAGAAAATCGAGTTCGATGTTCCCTATCCGCTGCCGGAGGAAATGCGCCTCGACGACAGCGGCAAGGAACTCAATGCCGAACAGCTTCACGAACGCTACATGGAGTATAACAAGGGCAGGAACGATATCCTGACGCTTGATCCGGCCGGCGAGAAATTCGGTGCCGTGATCCTGGCGGCCGGTTGGCGTCCGGCAAAGATCGAGGGCGAGACCTTCGCTCACCTGGGAGTCGATTTACCGGATGTCGTGACCAACGAGGCGTTCGAAGCCATCGCCAAGGCGGGCAAGGTGACCCGGCCCTCGGACGGCAAAGCGGCGCAGTCGGTGGTTTTCATCCAGAGCCCCGGCAAAGAGGACGACAAGGACTTTGCATACGCCGGAGCGGTGACCAGCCTGGTGGCGCTGAAGCAGGCCAATTATGTTCGCGAAGATTATCCGGACAACGGTAAGGCCTACATATTTTATCAGCACATGCGCACCCTGGGTCTGACCGAAAATTTTTACAAGGCCGCCCAGCAGGATCCCGGTATCTTCATGACCAAGGGCTCCGTCGTCGGTGTTTCCAAAAACGGCAACGGTCTCACCGTCGAGGCCGAAGACACGCTTTTGGGTGAAAAACTGCAGGTCAAGGCCGATATGGTGGTGCTGGCCGCCGGCATGGTGCCGGCCACCAAGGACGATCCGGTGGTCAACCTGGCCTACCGCCAGGGACCGGCCTTCAGGGATATCGACCTGTTCGACGGCTATGTCGATTCGAACTACATCTGTTTTCCCTACGAGACGCAGCGCACCGGCATCTATGCCGCCGGTGCCATACGGCGCGCCATGACCGTCGAAGATGCCATGGAAGATGCCGCCGGATCGGCCCTTAAGGCGATCCAGTGCATCGAGTCGGTCAACCGCGGCGTCTCGGTGCATCCCAGGTCCGGAGACATGACCTTTCCGGATTTCTTCTTTCAGCGCTGCACCCAGTGCAAACGCTGCACCGAAGAATGCCCCTTCGGCGCATTGGACGACGACGCCAAGGGGACTCCGAAGCCAAACCCGGCACGCTGCCGTCGTTGCGGCACCTGCATGGGCGCTTGTCCGGAACGGATCATCGGGTTCGCCGATTACAGTATCGACAGCATCGGTTCGATGGTCAAAGCGATCGGGGTGCCCTCGGAGGATGATTACGAAGAGCCGCCCTTTCGAATACTGGGCCTGGTTTGTGAAAACGATGCCTATCCGGCGCTCGACATCGCCGGCTTAAACCGTCTGTCCTTCTCGGCCGACGTGCGCTTGATTCCGATTCGCTGCCTCGGTTCGATGAACGTCATCTGGATCAAGGATGCCCTTTCCCAGGGAATGGACGGCGTCTTCTTGCTGGGCTGCAAGCACGGCGACGATTACCAGTGCCATTTCATCAAGGGGAGCGAGTTGGCCGAGATCCGCATCAAGAAGATCGGTGATGCCTTGGCCAGCCTGGCACTCGAAAATGAGCGTGTGGCTCAGTTCACCTTGGCCATTGATGAGTATGACAAGATTCCGCAGATCATCAATGATTTTGTGGCGTCGGTTGAAGAACTCGGACCGAACCCGTTCAAAGGGTTCTAAACCCACAATCTTTGACGGTGGTTGCCGGCATTGCTGCCGGCAGCCGCCTTTCTGCAATGCAGGAGGTAAAACATGGCGGAAACAATCACGCTCGAGCCAGATCTCGGTTTTATTAAGGATGTGAGCAAACTGGGAGGCGGCGACCTGAAAAAATGTTATCAGTGCGCCACCTGCTCGGTCGCCTGCAAAATATCGCCGGACAACAAGCCGTTTCCGCGCAAGGAAATGATCGCTGCGTCCTGGGGCCTGAAAGACCGGCTTGTTGCCGATTACGATGTCTGGCTGTGTCACAATTGCGGGGACTGTACCACCCTTTGCCCGCGTGGAGCCAAACCGGGTGACGTGATGGCCGCCATCCGCGCCTATGCCGTCAAGGTCTATTCGAAACCGGCATTTCTGGCCGACTGGGTTAACGATCCTTCCAAAATTCCCTTGCTGCTGGCCATTCCGGCGGTTTTGTTCATCGTCGTCGGGTTCCTTCTCAATGCCGTTTTCGGGTCCGCTTTCCACACGACCTTTCTCAATTTCAGCCCCCAAGACGCCGTGATAGCGCATTCAAACTTTATTCACACCACCCTGGTGGACGTGATCATGATTCCAGCCTTCTTCTTTGCCATCGGTGTGTTTGCGTTCGGGCTCAAGAACTTCCTCAATGACATGCACCAGCAGGCGATTCTCACCGGAAAGGCCGAAGACAAACCGTTGGACGTGGGTGGGGTCATTCAGGCGCTGATACGGACGATTCCCACCATTTTGCTGCATAAAAGGTTCAACGAATGCGGCGAAAACAAGGATCGGGCGACCGCCCACCTGCTGGTGCTGTTCTCGTTCATCGGGTTGTTCATCGTGACGAACGTTTTCTTCGTGGCCCTGTACGTTTTCCAGGAGCACGGACCGTATTCGCAAATGAACCCGGTGAAGTGGCTGGCCAATATCTCCGGCGTGGCGCTGATCGTGGGCAGTTTTCTGTTGATTCAAAAACGGCGGGAAAAGACCGATCAGTACAGTGCCTACAAGGATTGGTACCTGTTGGGACTCGTGTTTTTGCTGGGAGTCACAGGGATGGGGTCCGAGCTCACCCGACTGGCCGGTTGGGCCGGGGTAAGCTATGGGGTCTATTTTATCCACCTTCTGCTGATTTTCAGCTTGTTCGCCTATACCCCTTTTTCCAAGCTGGCCCACCTGGTCTACCGGACGGTTGCGATGACCTACGCAGAGTATACGTATCGGAAATAGCGGGTAACAAAACTATTCACAGAGGGTGTAAAAAAGGGGTACGGTGAAATCATCCGGCCCCTCTTTTTTTATCG
>Ga0316187_10001359_pt1 | contig 20981 bp, 22 predicted proteins | sample CroRivburrow1_MG_FD_204927 | JGI IMG/M metagenome (GOLD analysis project Ga0316187, IMG submission 204927) | Coastal sediment microbial communities from Maine, United States - Cross River worm burrow 1 | ecosystem: Environmental > Aquatic > Marine > Coastal > Sediment | place: USA: Maine...
GCGGGCACTCCGGGTATACCCTTGAAGCTCCAGAAGTCCACTCAGCCGCCGACAGGAGGTTAGCGCCATGAGTAGTTCCCGCCCCATCAGCGTTCTTCTCTGCTTATTCGTTCTGGTTTGCCTCTGCGCCTGCGCGGTGCACGCGGATTCACGCCAGGGCAAGAACAAGCCCCCCAAGGATGGTTCGAACGTAAGTGCGAGCGTTGACATAGGCCTGTCCGCCCCGATTCCGGGCGGAATGATCAACGCGGGCATCAGCATCGGCGATGCACGCCACCTGGCAACCCGCTACAACCTCACCGGTACCAAACCCCTGCCTCCAGGCATTCGCAAGAACCTCGCGAGGGGCAAACCCTTGCCCCCGGGCATCGCGAAAACCCGCCTGCCCGAGCCCTTTGTCGGCCAGTTACCCCACCACCCGGGCTACGAGTGGCAACAGGCGGGCGCCGACCTGGCGCTGGTGGTCAGCGGCAGCCTGGTGATCTCGGACATCCTCGAGGGTGTTTTTGACTGAAACAGGTCCGGGCTACTGGTGGGTCAGAATGGCCTTCCAGCCAAAGGGCGTCTTCGCGTAGACGGTCGAAAACCAGGATTCGATCGACGAGCCGTCCTTGAACTGCAGGCGCATCTGCCCGTAGGCCAATGCGTGGCGCTCCGCCAGGGAATTCACCTTGACGTTGTTGTAGCTGAGTTCGCCACGGTCTTCGCCTGACCCCGACAGCGCATTCATGTCCTCGAAACGCTGCGCCAGGGGCTCGACGCCGCGCGCGGTGACCAGCACGAAGCCGGGGTCGTAGTAACCCCGCAGGGCCTCGAACTCACCCTCGTTCCACATTTCCGCGTAGTAATCCAGGGCGGTGGTGATCTCTTCGCGGGTATCGGCCAGGGACGGGCCGGACAGCAACAGGCAGCAGAGCAGGAGTGTAGTACGGACCGTAAAGTTCATGGCGATGGGCTCCAACGGCAGGCGAATCCAGGGACCGGACCAGCTTACCACTTCTCCGGCTCGGCGCGTTTCCCCGGAAACCTGGTTGCGACCACTTTCGTGGAATTTCGGCTATGATCGACCCCCCCTGTCTGATACTGCAAGCGAGTCCGGCGATGTCCTCAATGACTCCGAAAATCCGTGCCCTGATGCTGGTGCTCGTTGCCGCTACGGTAACCGCGTCCGCCGATGATCCGCCGCTCGAAGACCGCGCCATCGAAAGGCTGCAGCAATTCATCCGCATCGACAGCTACGGTTTCGATCCGGTCGTGATTCCCGAGAGTGAGTGGGACCGCATCCACGGCAATGACGAGCGCATCAGCGTGGAGAATTTCCGCCGCGGCATGCGCGACCTGTTCGCCATTGCCAGCGAGGTCGTCTACGACTGAGGAGTGCATGACACTGAACATCAGACCTCGGATCCTGGCAACGGCCGGCCTGTTGCTGGTCATAATGCCGCTGCAGGCCACGCAGCCACCCGCCGATCGTGTGCTGGTGAACGGCAACGTCCTGACGGTCGACGCGCACGATTCCATCGCCGAGGCGATCGCCATTCGCGACGGCCGCATCGTGGCAGTGGGCATGACGGCGGAGATCGAGGCGCTGGCCGGCCCCGGCACCGACCGAATCGACCTGCATGGGCTGACGGTGACCCCTGGCCTGCTGGATTCGCACCTGCATCTGTCCTCCGGCGGCTTGCTGCGGCTGACCCAGGCCGACCTCAGCTTTCCGATGATCCAGAGCATCGCGGACCTCACGGCTCTGGTCGCGGAGCGCAGAGGGACGGCGGCCGAGGGCGAGTGGCTGCTCGGACGCGGCTGGGACGAGGGCAAGCTGGCCGAGCGCCGCTACATCCTGGCCTCCGACCTGGACCCGGTCAGCGGCCAGCACCCCGCCTGGCTCCTGCACACCATGGGACACTACGGCACCGCCAACAGCGCCGCACTGCGCCTGGCCGGCATCGACCGGGACACGCCCGACCCGCCGGGCGGGGTCATCGACCGCGGCGATGACGCCGAGCCCACCGGCGTGCTCAAGGAATCGGCGATGCGGCTGGTCACGCGGCATATTCCACAACCCGTCGCCGGCCAGATGCGGGAAGCCATCGCCACGATGGCCGACGAACTGAACCGGGAGTGCATGACCGGCGCCAAGGACCCGGGCATCGGCTACTCCCTGACCTACGATCCGGACAGCGCCATGGAAACCTGGAACGCGTACCGCGAAGTGTTCGCGGCCGGTGACCTGTCGGTGCGCGTTTTCGCCCTCTGGCGCTCTCCCGAAACCCTGGAGCAGGCGGCCGATCTGGCCGAGCGCATCGCGCCGTTCACCCGGCCCATGGAGTCGACCGGCGACGATCGACTGATTTCGGGGGGCATCAAGATCTTCGCGGACGGCAGCGGCGGCGCGCGCACCGCCTGGATGTGGCAGGACTGGAACCGCGAGCGCACCGGGCTGGACGAAGGCAACCGCGGCTATCCCGCCATCGACGCCATCGTGCTGCGCGACCTGATCATGCTGTACCACGACGCCGGCCTGCACATCGGGGTGCACGCCATCGGCGACCGCGCCATCGACTGGACCGTGGCTGCGATGACAGTGGCGCTGATCCGCAACCCGCGGCAGGGCATGCGTCACTCCATCATCCACGCCAACATCCCCACCGATCTCGCCATGGACACGATGGCGGCGCTGCAGCGCAACTTCGATGCCGCCTACCCGGAGCCACAGGCCAACTTCACCTGGTGGATCGGCGATACCTACGCCGGCAATTTCGGCGAGCAGCGCAGCCGGCGGCTGAACCCCTTCCGCAGCTTCCAGCGGCGCGGTATCCAGTGGGCAGGCGGTTCGGACTACTCCGTGACGCCCTTTCCGGCGCGCTACGGCATCTGGGCCTCGATGACCCGGCAACCGCTGCTCGGGGTCTACGGCAGCGACGCCTTCGGCAGCGACGAGGCGGTTGACGTCCGCACCGCGCTGCGCTCGTTCACGCTCTGGGCAGCACACCAGATGTTCCTGGAAAAGAAGACCGGCTCCATTGAAGTCGGCAAGTACGCCGATCTCGCCGTCTGGGACACCGATCTCTACAGCGCCAAACCCGAGGCCATCAAGAACATGCAATGCCAGATGACCCTGCTCGAAGGCGAAATCGTCTACCAGCGGTAAGACCGAATTTATTCGGAGACATTGAGCTCGCCCAGGAGGTGCCGGGTACTCCGCTGCAGGACCGTAGCCCGCCGGGAGCGGGCTTCGAGCGCACAGGGACGTCTTGAGCGCGTCGTGCAGCGGGGTGGCCGGCACCGCTCCTCGCGACATCTGTCGCAGCCGAATGAATTCTGCGCTATCGGGGGTGACATTGGATCGCGGCTTCCTTAGGATGAGGGCACCTTATGACCTCCTCGGAACCGAAGCTCTACCTGCTGCTGATCAGCGTCCACGGACTCATTCGGGGTCACGACCTGGAATTGGGTCGCGACGCCGACACCGGCGGCCAGACGCTCTACGTGGTTGAACTGGCCCGCGCGCTGGGCGAGTGCACTGAAGTCGAGCGTGTCGACCTGGTCACGCGGCGCGTGGTCGACCCGGCCGTCAGCGACGACTATGCGCAACGCGAGGAAGCCCTCTCCGACAAGGTGCGCATCGTGCGCATCGACGCCGGACCGGATGGCTACCTGCCCAAGGAACAACTGTGGGACCACCTCGACAGCTTCACCGACAATCTGGTGGAGTGGATCAAGGCGCAGCCACGGGTACCGGACATCGTCCACAGCCACTATGCAGACGCGGGTTATGTCGGTGTCCGGTTGGCCAACCTCGCGGCGGTGCCGCTGGTGCATACGGGTCACTCGCTGGGGCGGGACAAGCGCAAGCGATTGTTGGCCAAGGGCCTCAGCAGCCAGGATATCGAGGCCACCTACAACATGGCGCGGCGCATCCATGCCGAGGAACAACTGCTGGCCAACGCGGAACTGGTCATTACCAGCACCCATAACGAGATTGACGAGCAGTACGGCCTGTACAACTATTACGACCCGGACAGCATGGCCGTCATACCGCCGGGAACCGACCTGGAGCGTTATCACCCGCCGGCCGATGATGAGACGTCCGACTACCTAAAGAGGCTCGAGCCCTTTTTGCGCGACCCCGGCAAGCCCCTGGTGCTGGCTTTATCACGTCCCGACGAGCGCAAGAACATCACCGTATTGCTGGAGGCCTTCGGAGAGTCGCAGGCCCTGCGTGACGCCGCCAACCTGCTGATCATTGCCGGCAACCGGGACGACATCCGCGATCTCGAGACCGGTGCGCAAACCGTGCTGACCCAACTGCTACTGCTGATCGACGCCCATGACCTGTATGGCAGCGTGGCCATGCCCAAACGCCATCGTGGGGCCGAGATTCCCGAGGTCTATCGGGCCGTGTCGGCCGGTGGCGGCGTTTTCGTCAACCCCGCGTTGACCGAGCCTTTCGGCTTGACCCTGCTCGAGGCAGCCGCCAGTGGGCTGCCACTGGTCGCCACCGAAAACGGCGGGCCCGTGGACATCATCTCGAACTGCAAAAACGGTATCCTGGTCGACCCATTGGACGCGGCGGCCATCGCCGACGCTTTGCTGCGGCTACTCGAGGATCGCGAGGCCTGGGACGAAGCATCGCGCAATGGCCTGGCAGGCGTGCGCAAGCACTACACCTGGACGGCCCATGCCCGAAGCTACCTGGACCAGCTGCGCGGGCTGATCGACAAGCCACGCAAGCCACCGATCGAGTGGCCAGCCGTGCGGGCAGCCCGCTACCGGGATCGCGCCATCATCAGCGATATAGACCAGACCCTGTTGGGCGATCCTGCTGCCCTGCGGCGCTTTAGCGACACGATCACAGAAAACCGCAAACGGCTGACTTTTGGCATCGCCACCGGGCGCCGCATCGACGCCGCCCTGGCAATCCTCAAGAAGCATGAACTGCCCACCCCCGACGTGTTGATCAGCAGCCTGGGCACGCGGATCCACTATGGCGCCGCACTCACCGAGGACAGGTGGTGGGCCGATCATGTCAACTACGACTGGAACCGAGACCGGGTGCGCCGAGTGCTCGACGATCTGCCCGGCTTGAAGCTGCAGAAGAAAGAGAAGCAGAGTCCGCTGAAAGTTTCCTACTTCTACGACGCAAGCAAGGCACCCTCCGTGGACCAGATCACGACACTGCTGCACCAGGAAGAACTGACCACCAACGTCCTGTTGTCCTTCGGACAGTTCCTGGATGTCATCCCATCGCGTGCTTCGAAAGGCCAGGCCTTGCGCTATGCCGCCCTGCGCCTCGACATTCCCCTGGAGCATATCCTGGTGGCGGGCGGTTCGGGAGCCGACGAGGACATGATGCGCGGCAATACACTGGCGGTGGTGGTCGCCAACCGCCATCACGAAGAATTGTCTGCGTTGGTCGACCTGGAACGGGTGTACTTTTCCGACCAACCCGGCGCCGCCGGCTTGCTCGATGCCATCGAACACTACGATTTTCTCGGCAGCAGCGAGACAGGGGAGCGTTGATGCCGGACCCATTGCTCATCTGCACCGACCTGGATCGGACGCTGATCCCAAACGGCCCACAGCCGGAATCGCCCGGCGCCAGGCGGTGCTTCACAGAACTGACGGCGCGGCCGGAGGTCACGCTGGTCTACGTCAGCGGCCGTCACCGGGCCCTGGTGGAAGAAGCAATTGCCACGTATCGGCTGCCGCTTCCGGACTTCGTCATCGGGGACGTCGGTACGACCATCTACCGTGTCGGCGAGGAACGCTCCTGGCAACATCTGACCAGCTGGGAAGATCAGATCGCGAAATACTGGGGCGGCCATTCGCACGGCGACCTGTTGGCCCTGCTCAAGAGTTTCCCGGTGCTGCGCATGCAGGAGCTTAGCAAGCAGAATCGACTGAAGCTCAGTTATTACCTGCCGTTGTACCAGGACATCGACAAGCTGTCGGCCGAAATCCGCCCCCGGCTGGAGGCCGCGGGCATCCAGGCACGGCTGGTCTGGAGTGTCGACGACATCGCCGATATCGGCCTGTTGGACGTCTTGCCGGTCGGTGCCTCCAAGCGACATGCAATCGAGGCCCTGATGCGGGAACAGGGTTTTGACCTTCAGCACACGGTGTTCTGCGGCGACAGCGGTAACGACATGGAAGTGCTGATCAGCCCGATCCCGGCTGTCCTTGTCGCCAACAGTCGCCCGGACGTCAAGAGGCTTGCACGCGAACTGGCGGCGGAGGCCAAAACCGAAGAGTACCTGTATGTCGCCGAGGGAGGATTGCTGGGTATGAATGGCAATTACAGCTCCGGCATGCTGGAAGGGATCGCGCATTACCACCCGTACGTCACCGAATGGCTGTCCGCGGCCACGTCCGGCCCAGGGATGCCCGCGCCATGAGCGGCCGACCCTGTATTTTCGGCGAAGTACTGTTCGATCATTTTCCGGATGGGCGCCGGGTCCTGGGCGGTGCGCCGTTCAACGTCGCCTGGCACCTGCAGGCCTTTGGCGAACAACCGTTTTTCATCAGCCGGGTGGGCTCCGACGCCGAGGGCACCGCGATTCGCACCGCGATGCAGGGCTGGGCCATGGACACCTCCGGCCTGCAGACCGATGGCCGCCTGCCCACCGGGCGCGTGCAGGTGCGTATCGCCAACGGCGAGCCCGCCTACGACATCGTGCACCCGGCGGCCTGGGACGCGGTCGAGCCACCCGCAGCGGCGCCGGCCATGACCCTGCTCTACCACGGTACGCTGGCGCTGCGCGACGCCGCCAGCCAGCGCGCCTGGCAGGGTCTGCGCGACAGTCAACCGGCCCTGGTGTTCGTCGACGTCAATCTGCGCTCACCCTGGTGGCGGCGCGAGCAGGTTTTGCGGCACATCGGCGGCGCCCACTGGGTTAAGCTCAACCGCGACGAACTGGATCAGCTGGCGCCAGGCGAAGCGACGGCGCGCAGGAGGGCGGAAGTGTTTGTTGAAGACAGGGGCCTGCGGGGGTTGCTGCTGACCGACGGCGCCCGTGGCGCCGAGGTATTCACGGCCGCAGGCGAGCGCTGGGATACGCGGCCGGCCGGCAACGTCACGGTCGTCGATACAGTCGGCGCGGGCGACGCCCTGGCCGCCGTGATGGTGCTCGGCCTGCTGCGAGGCTGGCCGCTCGAGGTCAGCCTGGAGCGGGCGCAACGCTTCGCTTCCGCGCTGGTCGGGCAACGGGGCGCAACGGTGATGGATCCGGGCTTCTACGCGCCGTTCCTTGAGCAGTGGCTGACTCGACAGGCCGGGTCCGAGCCGGTATCCGGCTGAGTTAGGGAACCTAAGCATCATGTACGAACAGGTCTCACATTCACTGCTGAACCAAATCCTTGACCGGCTCAAACCCGAGATCCGCAAGCGCGATCTGCGCCACTTCTATACCCGGCTCGGGGCCAATTTCTATGCCATACATTCCCTGTTCCACCAACTTTATGGCAAGCGTGACGACTTCGAGGAGCAATTGCTGCGATTGGTCGAGGTCATGGCCGTGCAGTACATCCGTCGCGAGCGGGAACTGAAGCGACTCGACGTCGAGCGTGAAAAAGATCACAACTGGTTCCTCAGCCAGGAATGGGTGGGCATGGCCCTGTACGCCAACGCCTTTGCCGGTGATCTGCAGGGTCTGGGCCGGCGCCTCGGTTACCTGCAGGAACTCGGCGTCAATTTGCTGCATGTGATGCCGATCCTGCAGTGCCCACCGGGCGCAAGCGATGGTGGTTATGCCGTCAGCGACTACCGCAACGTCGACGAGCGCGTCGGTACACTCGACGACCTGCGCGAACTGGCGGGCAAGCTTCGCCAGCGCGAAATGCTGCTGACCCTGGACGTGGTGGTAAATCACGTGTCTGACCAGCACGACTGGGCGCAGCAGGCGCGGGCCGGGTCAGCAAAGCACCGGGAATACTTCTACATCTTTGACAACCGCGACGTGCCGGACATGTTCGAAGAAACCATGCCCGAGACCTTCCCGGAAACCTCGCCCGGCAATTTCACCTGGGACGATGGCATGGGCAAGTGGGTCATGACGGTGTTCAATCATTACCAATGGGACCTCAATTACAGCAATCCGGCCGTATTCATCGAGATGCTGGACATCCTTCTGTTCTGGGCCAACAAGGGCGCCGACATCCTGCGCCTCGATGCCGTGGCTTTCCTGTGGAAGAAGATCGGCACAACCTGCCAGAACGAGCGCGAGGCCCACCTGATCCTGCAGCTGCTCAAGGACTGCTGCCAGGTAACCGCACCCGGCGTACTGTTCATCGCCGAGGCGATCGTGGCGCCGGTAGAGATCATCAAGTACTTCGGCGAAGACGCGATTATCGCCAAGGAATGCGAAATCGCCTACAACGCGACCTTCATGGCATTGCTGTGGGATGCCGTTGCCACGCGCAACACAAAGCTGTTGGAACAGGGCATACGCAACCTGCCCAACAAGCTGGACCGTGCCACCTGGCTCAACTACATCCGCTGCCACGATGACATCGGTCTCGGTTATGACGATGCCGACATCCGGCTGGCGGGGTATGAACCGCGGTCACACCGCAAGTTCCTGGTGGACTATTTCACCGGCGCGTACGAGGGCTCACCGGCCCGGGGCCAGCCTTTTGGCCGCAATGAGAAAAGCGGTGACGCCCGCATATCCGGTTCGCTGGCCTCCCTGGCCGGCCTGGAAACGGCCCTTGAGCAGAATGACCAGAAGACCATCGACCAGCGCATCGACCTGATCCTGCTGCTGCACGGAATGATCATGTCGTTCGGCGGCATCCCGCTGCTCTACTATGGCGACGAGATCGGCATGCTCAACGACTTCTCCTACATGAGCGATGCGGAAAAGGCGCACGATTCACGCTGGATTCACCGTCCCACCATCGACTGGGACAAGGCCGAGCGGCGCCATCAGCATGGCACCCCCGAACAGCGCCTGTTCGATGGGATCAGCAAGATGATCGCGGTGCGCAAGAGCACACCGGCCTTTGCGGATTTCAATAACCGTGAGCTCATCGCGACCGGCAATCCACACCTGTTCCTGTTCATGCGCAGCAACCCCTTCGCGCTGAGCGACCACGTGCTGGTGGTGGGCAATTTCGATAACGCGCCGCAATCACTGACGCTCAGCGACCTCGGCAACCGCGGCGAGTTCGAATACGGGCAACTGCGCGACCTGTGCTCGGGCGAGGCGCCCAGCTTATTCAAGGACCAATTGGTCATCCCGCCGTACCGCTTCTATTGGCTGACGAGCCGCTGATCCCACCTTCCTCGGGCGGTCAGGCAGCCCATGTAACTGCCTTCACAAGGATGGCGTCTCGTTACCCGCGTGATTGCGCTCGTAGTTTTCCTGGCAGGGCAGGCAGCGCTTGGCGGTGGGGTAAGCGCGCAGGCGCGCCACTTCGATAGCATCGTCGCAATCGATGCAAACGCCGAAAGCGCCCATGTCGATCCGTCCCAACGCCGCTTCGACATCCCGGATTTCATTGATATGCATATCGATCACGGCAAGGCCGAGATCAATCAGCAGATCGGCCACCGACTCTTCCTCCAGGTCATGTACCTGTCCCGCGAGATCGATGTAATGCTCTTCGTCCGAGGACAGCAACTCCTGGTGAATCTGCTCGCGCAAGGCCTGATGGCGCTCCGCGAGCATTGCTCTGAGTTCCCTCAGTTGCTTGACGGTTGGCATCTTTCTTCTCCGGCGCATGGCTTGATGGCAAGTCTCACGATAGTAGCGATTGCGCCAGCCAATCATGACGTGGCTCAACAATTGCACCGATTCCCTGCCACCGGCGGTTCGTGCCGCCTTCAGCTACCTGGGTGGGCTGCCGGTCGCCCGGTCCGCCAACATCCGGCACTCGCCGTAATCCAGATCAGCCTTGCGCCCCTGCGGGTCGTAACAGGCACAGCGCCGCGATTCCGCCGCGTAGGCGCACATCAGGGACGAGTCTCCGGCCAGCCATTTGTCGGTCACTGCCTGCCGACGCCCGCCCTGATGGAGCCCGGCAACGGGCGCCGGCTGGCGGACATCGGCGACCGTTGTGACCGCCGCCGGCTCAGTGGGCCGCGGCCGACCGGCGCGTTCCGGCAGAGCGATTCGGGGTGGCCGTGCCCTCTCGGCGAACGGGCTCGGTGCCGCCTCGCCGCCCGATGACGTGTATTGGCCGGGCATCTCGGCCAGTTCGTGGACCAGGCTGCCCGCCGCGATGAGCAAGGCAGCCATCAGGCCCAGGCCCAGCACCGCCTGCTTCGCGCTGAAGCGCTTCCCATGGCTCTCGCGTAACGCAGCGAGGTGCGCCGCGGCGGTCTGTCTGCCCGGCGGGAGGCGGCTCGATTCGAGCAACCCCGAGACACGCTGGGCCTCGTCGAAACCGATCAGCTCATGCGTGCGCACCTGGATGAAAGGCACCAGCCCACCGAGCTGTGTGACCCGGGCCGGCATCGGCGTCCGGAACTCGGCACTGCCGGTAAACACCACCAACGGGTGGAAACAGGACGCATCGAGCCCGGACAGTTCCTGCAAGGCGCGAACGTGACCCGGGTTCTGACGCAAAGGATTCTGGAACTTCTGCTTCGAACGAAAGCGGACGCGCGTCCAGTGCGGATCACGTTCCGACCCGAAGATACAACCGGAATAGTGCCTGGTTTCGATCACGAACACGCCGTAGGGGGAAACCACGACGTGATCGATCTGGGTAGTGGGACCGTTTTCGGCCCGGCCGGGGCGCAGGGTGATGTCGTGGAACACGGTATAGTGCGACGCCGGCAAGGCGCGTTTCAACACGAAGTGCACTCGCCATCCGCCGATCCGCCCCTTGAGGTGGGGCAGAGCAGGCCGCAGCAGCAGCCACACAGCGGTAGCCAATGCCAACAGCAGAAAGACTCTGAGCAGGCCGTCCATAGCCTCATCTCCCTGATTCCTTTGCCAATAGACTACATCATTTGGCCGTGCACTGCGCGTTTTCGCCGCTCAGCGGGCGGGCGGGATCCACCACGCTCCTGCACGCTTTTTTTGCGGTACAATCGAAATCAGTCCACCTGGCAAACACATCCGCCCGTGAGCGAAGCATCGCCGACACCGCAGCAGGAGCTGACCCTGCCGCCCCGCAAGCCCCATTACGGCCTGTTGTGGCGCGTCTTGCTGTACCACCTGATACTCGCAGGCTTCGTCGTGACGCTGGCGCTGGTGTTTCCCGACTTCGTCGATAGGGCACCCATCGGCGGCATAACCGAGCTGGCCGAGGGCGGCGAAATAACCGTTTCCCAGGTCGGCGATGAGCCCATCCAGCCCACCGAGGATTTCGAAATCGTCGAAACCTTTATCCGGGCCACCAGCGAGCTGGACCGCCTCGGCTACGCCAGGCAGCTACTTTACGTCCTGGCCGGAGTCTGGTTACTGATGCTTCCGGTCTCGTGGGTACACAAGGGCATTCACGACGTCAGCACCTACGACCACTCCCTGGACGAAACAACCCTGATCCTGCCCGGCATCGTCGCCGCCATCGTGCTGGTCGTCCAGCATAGCCTGGCCCTGGCCTTCAGCCTGGCCGGAATCGTGGCCGGCGTCCACTTTCGCCGCGCCCTGCAGGATACCTTCGACGCGCTGTTCATCCTGGTGGCTATCGGCACCGGCATCGCGGGCGGGGTCGCGGCACTGGAGATCGCGGCGGTGCTCACTGTCTTCTTCTGTTACGCCACTTTGTACGTGTATTACATGGGCGACGGTCTCGAGTCGCACTTCGAAGGGCAGCGCAAAGCGCTGAAACAGGCGCGCAAGGAAGCGGAAGCCGCGCAGCAACAAGCCGACCCTTGAGACTCGGGCCGATCCCCGGCCCCTGGCCGCCTGAAGCAATCCCTATTCCAACCAGTCGGGACTGGCCCTTGACGCCGTGAAACTCATCCGGGACTGACGGCCGGGGTTATACTAGAAGGACGACGGCCGCCCGCGGCTGATCGGCAGTCCGCCTGGAGCGGCCGAGTCGAGCGACGGGAGGATTACGTCATGACAGTTGCAAAAGTCATTGAAATCAACTCCGAGTCCAGCGTCAGTTTCGAGGACGCCATTCGGCAAGGCATCATCAAGGCATCCGATTCCGTGCACAACATCAAGGGTGCGTGGATCAAGGAACAGAAGGTCACGGTGGAGGACGGCAATATCGTCAAGTACCGGGTGGACCTCAAAGTCAGCTTCGTTCTGGACTGACTGCAGTCCGGCCTGAGCGCTGAAGGCGCCCGGACCTGCTCGACGGATCAAGACTCGGCAAAGAATTGCACCAGGCGAACCATCGCCTCGGTATCGTGCCGGCAATACTCCAGGAGCTCGGCGCGCAGGCTCTCTTTGCGCGCCGGCGTAGTCTCGGGATGGATCGCCTCCAGGTAAGCCGCCGATGCCCCGGTGCCTTCCTGGATACCCTCCAGCAACGCATAATCCATATCCGGCGCGATGGTGGGCAACACCGCCTTGATCGACCAGGAGCCCAGCATGTCGGGGTGATAGTAGTTCGCCCGGGTCACCGGGGCCAGATCGACCAGCCTTGCGGTGATGCCCTGCAGCGACGCGGCCAACTCAGGGAACATGGCCGCCAGGCCCTCGATGACGGAGCGTTCGTAGCTCGTGTACATGAGCACCGGGCCATCCGTATCCAGGGCGCGGATCAGTGACTCGGCCAGGGCCCGCATCGGCGGTTCACCGGACAGGTCCAGGAACTCGGCGTGCTCCATGACATCCGGCGCCCGCTCGACATGGCAGGAATACTGGATGGGCAGGGCCTGGTACGGCCGTGTGCCGGCCCAGAAGGGAACGGGCGGGCCGATGGTTTCGAAATCCAGGTAAAAACGCGGGAAGGGCAACTGCTCGACGAAGGCACGGGCGCCGGGCAACAGCTCCGCGCGGCCGGCGCGCGTCACCCGGTGAATCCGCGACTGGGTTTCGTTGGTAATCGCCGCGGCCGGCACCTCGCGGATGTCGCGATAACCGTTCATCACCCAAAGCCCGAGCTGCTTTCTGCTGCCGCCCAGTCCCGAAACGGGGTACTCCGGTCCACCGTTCCCGCGTACCGGCCAACAAGCATGCAAAAACGGGCATGCATAGGGTTTGGTGCAGTGCGCGCCGACCGCAACCTCCGGCAGCGGGCCCGCAATGGCCTCGCGTGCCTTCTCGACCCACAGCGGCACCCCGGGCAGCAGGTCGAAAACCTGCGCGGTCAAGTCATTCTCCAGCAGCAACCCTTCGTAGTTGCCGTCACCCCGGTAAATGAAGCTGTTGTCAATGTGAGCCAGCGCAATCGCGGACAGCGGGTAGCCGGATTCCCGGTGCACCCAGGCCTGCACGGCGCAGTCATGGATGTGTTCGGGTTTCAGTTTGGTCGACGCCTTCACTTCCACGATGCGCCAACTCTCCTGGCCTTCCGCAGCCACGGGCAGCAAGACGTCCTCGCGTACCAGCACGCCTTCGTGCTGCAGCGTCGCCTCGAAGACCGGCGCGCGGAACAGCGAGGTCATCAGTTCACGGGTCTGCGCGAGCGCGGGAGCCAGGTTGCCGCCCGCGTAGTCGACGTAGGTCCCTTTATCACCGCCATACAACCGCACCGCGATGTCGCCGACCTCGTGCCCCAGGGCGAAGGCGGCCTCGGTCTGCTTCGAATAACGTGCCAGTTCCGGGCGATTGACTTCCAGGTGCACTCGCCGCAGGCACTGCAGCGAGGACATGATGCGCGACTTGGAGAGGCGACTCACCTGCGCTGCGGATTCGGGGATTGTCCCGGCGGTCTCAACGTCGAAGTTTCGTAGGGTTCGGGTACGGGCCGGCTCGGTGGCTTGGCCGGTGGCCGGTAGGGCGGCCGTCCGTAAGCCGGGAAGCTGTAGGGATAACCGTAACTCACGCCCCTTTCGTATGGCACGGCCGGCTGCTGCGGCACTCTGCTCTGTTGCTCGCGCCGGGCCTCGCGATCCTTCTCCATCTGATCACGCAGGGCCTGCATGCGCTCGGCCTGGGCCGCGACGTTGTAAATATCCGCTTCGGGGTCGAAGTCCTTCGGCGTGGTGTCTTCCAGCGTCACGGTGTTTACGTTTGCGCTCGCCTCCGCGACCGGGGGCGCCGCGTCACTGAAGTTGACCACGCCGTTCTCGTCCACCCAGCGGTAGACCTCCTGCGCCAGGGTGGGAACAGCCCAAAATACGCTCACTGCGCAAGCGATCTGCAAAATGTAAAGGCGTTTCGTGGTCATGACGTTTCAGTTACCAGTATACGGAAAATCGACCCTGCATTGACAGCAGGCGCGTCCCCAGGCGGAAGCCGAACAGCAGAAATACCTTGCTTTCAGGGCCGCTAAGGACTACTGTGCACCTCCCAGGCTCCAGATCTGTAGTAGATCACGATTTATTACCCTTCCCGGCCTGGCCCATAGATTAGTTGCAAAGCCTTAGGGCCTCTCAGAAGTTCAACATCGGTAACCCTGTATTTTGATTACTTTATGAGATCCGCGATTGATCGGTTTATTAATCCTATTTCAAAGGTAAATCGAAATGACGACAGGTACTGTTAAATGGTTCAACGAAGCTAAAGGTTTTGGCTTCATCACCCCTTCCGATGGCAGCAAGGACGTGTTTGTACACTTCTCTGAGATCCAGGCCGAAGGCTTCAAGGTTCTCGCCGAAGGACAGTCGGTAGAGTTCAACGTGGAAAACGGCCCCAAGGGTCCGCAGGCCACGCGCGTAACCGCGGCATAAACCAGTCAGGTTTATGTTGACACGACCCCTGCCCGGAACCTGGTTCCGGGCGGGGGTTCGTTTTTGCAAGGTAAGCATTTTGGCCCAGCCAGGGAGTTCCACATGCTCAAACTATTCGTAGGCAATTTGCCCCCCGAGGCCAGGGAAAAAGACGTGCGCGCATTGTTCGACGAGTTCGGCACCGTGCGCTCCATCGACCTCGCCCACGACATCTTCACCGGCAAATGCAAGGGTTTCTGTTTCGTCGAAATGGAAGGTCACGAAGCACGTGCCGCGCAGGCCGCACTCGACGGTAAGCCGATGGACGGTGGCGCCGGCTTCCTCAAGGTACGGATGGAAAATCCACGCCGCGCCGGACGCGGGCGCAAATAGCGCCGGAACAAGGCCCCTTGCCGGGCGCCTGTGCGGGCTGTGCGGGCCATGAATTCAGCCGTGGTCACCACGATCCGGCCTAGATGTTGGGCTAAGCCCTCACTCCAAACCCATGACTTCATGCAGAAATCGCTTGAAATTGAGCGTACACAAGCGTACCGTTTCGTTCGTCAGGTCCCGTTTGACTGCGCTTATGCACCAAGCGAAGTGGCCTGGTTAACGGATTGGTTGCAAGCCCAAGGTTGACTCAGAAGTTCAGGATCGGTACCCCACAGTATTTGTCACTCCTCTGAATTCCCTTTGAGATGCGCGATTGATCAGTGTTCATTTAATTTTTTTGAAAGGTAAATCAAAATGACGACAGGTACTGTCAAGTGGTTCAACGAATCCAAGGGATTCGGTTTCATCTCCCCCGAAGACGGCGGCAAAGACGTTTTCGTGCACTTCTCGGCGATCCAGGGCGAGGGCTTCAAATCGCTGGCCGAGGGACAAACCGTGACGTTTGACGTCGAAAACGGCCCCAAGGGTCCGCAGGCGACCAACGTTCGCGCCGGCTGAACGCCAGCGTCAAAGCGTTCTGAAACCCCCGCCGGATCAATCGGTCCGCGCGGGGGTTTCTCATTTCGGCCTCGGCTTTTCGAGCGCCCGCGTCAGTTTCAGAATCTCTTCCTTTTGACGGTGCGTGGCCTCGCGCCCTTCCCGGATGCTTTCCTTCGCGCGGTCGAACTCCATCAGGCCAACGTGGCTCAGCAGCGGCGTGATGTGGATGTCCGGCGGCTCACCCGCCATGCGCGAGCGCGTGATGCGGTCCTGCATGATGTCGATCGAGCCGGCGATGACGTCGAACAGGCCGGGGTCAGGGCTTTCCTTCTTGCGCAGTGATGAAATGTAGGAATCCAGCCGCACGCCGAATCCCGTTTTCATCTTGGCCGCCCACTTGGCGATGACCGTGTCTTTTTCCTCGATCTCGGCCAGCGCCCGATCGCACTCCTCGTCACTGATCTCGTCACCACTGTGGATGAAGAAATGACGGCCGATCAGGTCGCCGTTCAGGTTCACCGCGATGACTACGTCGCCGCCCATCGCGCGCGCCAGCGACACCGGCACCGGGTTGACCAGGCCACCATCCAGCAGCAGCTTGTCCTCTTTCATGCGCGAGGGGGCGAACATGCCAGGCAGCGCGATCGAGGCCCGGCAGGCGTCCAGCAATGACCCTTCGCGCAGCCAGATCTCGCGGCCGGTACCCAGTTCGGTCGCCACGCAGGCAAAGGGAATGTCGAGATCCTCGATTCTGGGGTCACCGATGCGTTTCTTGATCGCGGCCATCAGGCTGTTGCCCTGCAGGAAACCGCCGCCGGTCATCTTGGCGTCCAGCAGGCGGATGATGTCGACCCGGCCCAGGCCGGATATCCACTCCTCGAACTGCTCGAGGTTGCCGGAGGCATAGGCGCCGCCGACGATCGACCCTACCGAGGTACCGATCACCATGTCCGGCTTGACGCCCATCTTGGCCAGTTCGTGAATCACGCCGATGTGCGCCCAGCCGCGGGCCGCTCCGCCACCCAGTACGAGTGCGATTGTGGGCTTCTTCGCTTGTTTCATCGGCTTGCTCTCAATTGTCTGCCTTGTGCTGGTTGAAGAAAACGGCACGGGAGCCTATTGTGCAGACAACCCAGCTTAACAGGAATTCCCCATGCCCTCGTTCGATGTCGTTTCCGAAGTCAACCACCACGAACTAAGCAACGCGGTCGACCAGGCCAACCGCGAAGTCACCACCCGCTTTGACTTCAAGGGCACGGGTTCAAACTTCGAACTGGCCGGCAACCTGATCACGATGAACACCGAGAGCGAGTTCCAGCTGCAGCAGATGTACGACATCCTTTGCAACAAGCTGGTCAAGCGCGGGGTCGATATCGCCGCGCTCGAACTGGGCGACCCGAACGTCCAGCTGAAAACCGCCACCCAGGTGGTCACCGTGCGCGAAGGCATCGAGACGTCCGAATCCAAAAAAATGATCAAGCTGATCAAGGACCGCAAGATGAAAGTGCAGGCCGCCATCCAGGGCGACCAGCTACGGGTCACCGGCAAAAAGCGCGACGATCTGCAGGAAGTGATCGCGCTGCTGAAGGAAGGCAAGTTTGCGATGCCACTGCAGTTCAAGAATTTCCGCGACTGATCCGGCGGGGGCCGGGTCTTGGCCGGCGTGTTAATTTGCGATTGACCTGAACAATCGGCCGATTGCATCCTCGACCGCATTTCTCACTGCAAAGTGAGCAGAAGGGGAGCACACAGATGATTCGTGCATGAGCGCATTCAGTGCAGGGCAAGCGCAGCGCGCCTACGATCTGAGCAGCGTCTATCGCGGACTGGGTACACCCTGAGTAGCACTCCTTCCCGCAATATGAAGTCACCCTGGGGTGCCCACGAGGCGCCCCTTTCATTTCCACCGGGTATACAATTCCGATTACCGGCGCCATCGACTCCTTGAACGATGGGGCGGCGTCCACACCGGGTGCTGCCACACAACTCACTCGCGAGGCACAGCAAGCCATGCTCAAACGCTCCCTGCTCCTGATGCTCGTACCGCTGCTCCTCCCCCTGGCGTTGTCCGCACAGGAGCCAGCCCCACTTGTCGTTCCCGAAGGCGAGATCGAGTTGACCGCCGACGAGGATCCGAAAATGGAGCAGGCGCCGGCAGTCGAATTGCCCCCAGCCGACCTCTTCGCCCGCGACAGCTACCGCGTCGATCCGGTGGTGTGCCCGTTCAAGGGCGACGTCGAGTACGAGCCCGGCGATATCGAGTGCGGCCTGCTGCAGGTGCCGGAGAATCGCGAGAATCCGAACTCCCGCTTTATCGAGCTGCATTTCGTCAAACTGAACTCGCGCTGGGGCAAGGACGATGAGAAGGACAAGAAAGACAAGGACAAGAAAGACTATGGCCTGGCGCCCGGCAAACGCGATGACCCTGTGATCTACCTGACCGGCGGCCCGGGCGCCCAGGTCACCTACTACGTCAAGCGCTTCAAGGACCACGGCCTGCTGGATCACCGCGACATGTACATCCTGGAGCAGCGTGGTATCGGTTTCTCAGGTGACTTCTGCCCGTTCTACTCCGGTCGCAAGCCCGCTACCGACGATGTGGCGACGTTCGAGGAAAGCCTTGCAGCGAGCTTAACGCGATTCAGCGACTGCGCCCGCAACGCCCAGGCGACCGGCGTCGACCTTACCGGCTACAACACCATGGAGAACGCCCGCGACGTCAAGGCCCTGCGCCGCGCGCTGGCCATCGAAAAGTGGAACGTCTGGGGTATCTCCTACGGATCGATCCTCGCCCAGGCGTACCTGAATGAAGACCCCGGGGGCATCCTGGCAGCGGCGATCGATGCGGTCGTGCCGCTGGACCGCCGTGAATCCGAGCTGTACTGGCGCGTTGCGCACTGGTACCAGCGCGACCTCGAGAAGCTGCAGGAAATCTGCAGCCGCCAGCCCGCCTGCGCCGAGCACTACCCGGACATCAGCGGACGAATCCGCCAGGCCATTGGCTCCGTGGTCAACCAGCCGATCGAGGTCGAAGTCGAGGACATCGAGAACTACCCTTCCGGCAAAGCCCGGTTCTTCCCGGACATCGTAGGTTACCTGCCCTTCATGTTCCTCTACGAGCAGGACAACTACCCAGGCCTGCCGGGCATGGTCTACGCCTGGGCCGACGCGGTCGTGCAGCGCGATGAGGTCCTGTTCCAGGCCCTCGCCAGCGCCGCCAGTCTCGGGGGCTTCGGCGGCATCAGCCAGGGTATGTACAACGCCATTGCCTGCACCGACGGCGATGCCGAAATCGAGGCCAGGGCCTTCAAGAAAGACCTCCAGGCACACCCCGTGTTGGGCGGGGCCTTCGGCAATCCTGAGTTTTGGGACCGCCGCGCCGCGCTGTGCGCCGAGCTGGGCATGAACCAACGCCCGGCCGACCAGTACCTGCCGGTCGAAACGGACCTGCCCAGCCTGATCATCGAGGGCGACATGGACCCGATCACGCCGCCGCCCAACGCCAAGGCCATTCTGCCAGGCTTCGCCAACGGCACCTATGTCGAGTTTCCCTATGCCGGCCATGGCCCGTCGCGCTCGGTGGAGTGCGCCGGCGACATGCTGAACAAATTCTATGACGACCCGACACTGGAGCCGGACCTGAGTTGTGTCGAAGAGATGGAGGAACCACAGATGTGGGCGCCGCTGTATGTCAGCCGCGTCGCGCCGCGCCTGCTGTTGCTTCTGTCGGAAGACAAGCAGAAGCTGGCCATTCCCGGCGGCTGGGCCGGCGGGTCGATCCTGATTTCGCTGATAGCCTTTCTGGTGCTGACCTTCGCCCCTCCGATCCGCTGGATGGACGGGCGACGAGGTGTCAGGGCCGGCGGTGCGCGCGTCATTGCGTGGCTGGCCGCGACTGCCTCGGTGGCCGCCGTGGGAATCATGGGTACAGCCGTGGCCATCACCGCCGAAACATCCGAGATGATGCCGCTGTTCGGCTTCGTACCGTGGGCGCGTTATGGCGCCTGGTGCGGCCTGGCCGCAGGCGCACTTGGGCTGCTGACCCTGCTGGCCACCTACCGGGCGCGCCGGGAGCAGGGATTGCCAGGCAGCCGGTTCGTGGGCTTCACGCTGACTGGCATTGCCGCATTGAGCCTCAGCATCTTCATGCTGGTTTGGGACCTGGGGCCGTTTTGAGTGAAGGTCGTCGTCGCCTCGCATAACCCGGCCAAGCTCCGTGCCGTCCGCGACGCCGTTGGGCTGCAGTTTTCCGGTGAGCCGATTGAGCTCGTTCCGGTCGCGGCCGAGTCTGGCGTCAGCGATCAGCCGCGCAGCGACGACGAGACGCGCCGCGGCGCCTGCAACCGCGCCCGCAACGCGCGTGCGGCGCTGCCGGACGCCCAATTCTGGATCGGGCTGGAAGGCGGCATCGAAACCATCGACGAACAGCTGCTGGCATTCGCCTGGATGGCCATCCTCGGCCCGGGCGAACGCATCAGTGAGGCACGCACCGTCACGCTGCCGCTGCCACCCGGGGTCTGGGAACTGGTGGATGCGGGGCTCGAACTGGGCGAGGCCAACGACCGGGTGTTCGGCACCGTCAACAGCAAACACGAGGGCGGCGCCTTCAGTCTGCTGACCAACGGCAAGTTCACGCGCGAGGGCGTTTACACCGAGGCCCTGGCGATGGCGTTCCTGCCCTTCGTCAACCCGCTATGGGGGTCCCTGGATTGAGGTACGATAGGTACTCGTTCCGCAGGAGATGAGCATGGCCGGTGGCTGGGCCAGTGACGGTGCCGTACAGGATCAGATTGACGCCAGTGTCGAGGACGCCGTCGAGCGCGCCCGCAGCCGCTTGCCACGCGGCGAAAGCGCGAAAACCTGCCGGGAATGTGGGGAGGCCATCCCCGAGGCCCGCCGCCAGGCCATCCCCGGCGTGCGCCTGTGCGTGGCCTGCCAGGAAGCCGCCGACCAGGAGCAGGCGGGCTCCAGCGGCTACAACCGCCGCGGCAGCAAGGACAGCCAGCTGCGCTGATCAGCACGCTTCGTCTTTTCAGGCTGATTGCCTGGCATAAGATCGGGCCATGTTCGGGCTCGCGGGATTCACATCGATCGAGCGGGTTCGAGGCGTCACCACCAGGTCCATCAAAATGCCGGTATCATGCTCGGCATGCACACCAGAACCGCAATGACGATGTTGAGCCTGGCGCTAACAGCGCAAGCTGCCCTGGCCGACGATGTCGAGGGCTTGCCCCATGCATTCGACGCCGGCTGGCAAGGCCAGAAAACCTGCGAACTGCTGCACGAGGACGAGAGCGCGCGCGTGGGGCGTTGCGTGTTTCCG
>Ga0316187_10001360_pt1 | contig 20974 bp, 19 predicted proteins | sample CroRivburrow1_MG_FD_204927 | JGI IMG/M metagenome (GOLD analysis project Ga0316187, IMG submission 204927) | Coastal sediment microbial communities from Maine, United States - Cross River worm burrow 1 | ecosystem: Environmental > Aquatic > Marine > Coastal > Sediment | place: USA: Maine...
ATCCTGAAGGCCGCCTGGCTGACGCTTTGGCGTCTTTCTCCGAAAGTAACGCCATTCCGGTCTGTGAGTTCTGGCCTTCCGGTAATGTGCTGTCGACAGATCACCCGATGCACATGGGGTTCGATCCGGGGCAACTGCTTCCGGAGGCCGATCTGGTGATCGTGCTGGATGCCCTGGTGCCCTGGCTGGAAGCGGGGGCGAAACCCGATCCTGCGGCAAAAATAATCCAGATCGGCGCAGACCCGTTGTTTTCCCGCGTACCCATCAGAGGATTCCGGTCCACCATCAATCTGACGGCTGAACCGGCAGCAGCCATAATCGCTCTGGACAAGGCACTGTCACCGCACAAGAGTGCATTTGCCCGCGACATTGACGAGCGCCATGTGGACATTTCGGAGCGCTCGCAAGCGCGGTTCGAAGCGGCATCCCGGAAGGCAACCATTGGCGAAGGCAGTGTCATGACCGCTGCCTTCGTCAGCAAGACCCTGTCGGATTGCCTGCCGGATGATGCGCGCATCTTCTCGGAACTGGGATGCGATCCGTCGTTCATGCGCTTTTCTGCCGGCAACCGTTATCATTCACACGCGTTGGCAGGAGGCTTGGGGTGGGGCATGCCGGCGGCGCTTGGTGCCTCGCTGGCCGACCGCAGCCGGGTCACCGTGGCCTGCGTCGGAGATGGTTCCTACATGTTTGCAAATCCGGTCGCCTGTCACCAGATCGCTGAGGCAAACGATCTTCCGCTGCTCACCGTGGTGTTTAACAACGGCGTCTGGAATGCCGTGCGCAAGACAACACTGATGATGTACCCCGATGGCCATGCTTCGCGCGCCAACACGGTTCCCATGTCGTCACTGGCACCGATCCCGGATTTTACCATGGTTGCCGCGGCCAGCAGGGGCTGGAGCCGCCGCGTGGAGACCGGGTCTGAACTTGCCGCTGCGATCAGGGAGGCGATTGAAGTTGTAACCGGAGAAAAGCGCCAGGCGTTGCTTGAGGTGGTTGTTTCTCAGAACTAGTAGGTGTGTGGGGTTCTGAAGAGAAATAACTACAAATGTGATTGTCTAATCCGCTCGATAAGTTGTTATTATCTCGACCATGACAACCCTGCGCCAACTCAGATACCTGGAAGCCATCGCCCGGCACAGCCATTTCGGCAAGGCGGCTGCAGAATGTTCGGTATCGCAACCGGCGCTGTCGCAACAGATCAAGGAACTGGAGCAACGATGGGGCCTGGCCCTGCTGGAAAGGTCGCCCAAGCATGTCAGTCTTACGGCAGAAGGTGTCGAGGCAGTGCGCCGGGCCAGGGCAATTCTGTCGGCGGTGTCTGATCTGGAGGACTTCGCCCGCGAACGCACGGGAACGCTCAGCGGGATATTGCGGCTGGGCGCCATCCCCTCCATTGCGCCGTATCTGCTGCCTGCAATGCTGACCCGGCTGGCAGCCCGCTATCCCGATGTCGATCTGCGGCTGCGCGAAACCGTGACCGAAACCCTGGTTGATGAACTCAAGGCTGGCAAGCTGGATGTCATCGTCGCCGCCTTGCCGCTGAAATCACCGGAGATTGAAGTGCGCGAACTGCTCGTTGACAAGTTTCTCCTGGCTGTACGCGATGACGCCCGGTTGCAGCCGGGCGTCGTGGCAACTCCATCGATGATCGGTGAGGACCGGTTGTTGCTGATGGGCGAGGGGCATTGCCTGCGCGAGCAGGTGTTGGACTATTGCAATATCGGGGCGTCGAAGCTGTCTCGCGCCATGGGCGCCTCGTCGCTGAGCACTATCGTCCAGATGGTTGCCAACGGGCATGGCGTGACGCTGCTGCCGGAAATGTGTATCCGCGAGCAGGCGCCCGACAGTCGTATCAGGCTGTTGCGGTTTGCCGACCCGCAGCCATCACGGACAGTCGCCATGGCGTGGCGAAAGTCGACACCGCTGCGCGACGACTATATGGCGCTCTCACAACTGATGCTGGATGGTTGGGATGCCTGAGCCATTGCTGCTGATACCGGGGCTGATGTGTACTGTTGCCTTGTTCGAACCGCAGGTGAGTGCGTTTTCTGACACTCGCCAGGTAGTCGTCGCCGACCATACCGGTGCACATGACATGCCCGCCATTGCCGGTCAGATCCTTGAGACAGCACCTGAGCGGTTTGCCCTGGCCGGCCTGTCGATGGGTGTTTATCTGGCGTTGGAAATCATGTCTCTCGCGCCGGACCGGGTCACCCGGCTGGCCCTGCTTGATGGCAAGGCCAGACCTGATACCCCTGATGAACTTGCCGCGCGCAATGCCTTGCTCGAAATGGCGGACGACGGACGCTATCTGAACATCACCTATGATATCCTGCTGTTCAGGCTGGTTGCTGCCGGCAGGTCTCTGGAACCTGACCTGCGTGATACGATTGTACAGATGGCAACAGACACCGGCATTGCGGTGTTCAGGCGCCAGATGGCAGCCATCATCAACCGCCGCGATTATCTTGCGGAACTGCGGAATATTGCCTGTCCGACACTTGTTTTAACCGGCCAGTTGGACGAGATCACACCGCCGGAATGTGCGCAGGAGATGGCAGGGCATATTCCCCATGCCAGGCTCGAACTGATCCCTGGATGTGGTCACCTGTCCACGCTTGAGGCCCCGGATGCGGTGAATGCGGCGATGAAAACCTGGCTGGATACGTAAGGGATGCTGACGTTATTCGTGATTTGACGGCACACGGTCTGCGTGTGCATCATTGGCATATCCGCTACACAAGGAGGTCTACAAAAATGACTCCGCCAAAGCATCCTACGCTGTAATCAGTCGACAGGGACGAAGCGCCTGCGCTTTGACCTTGCAGCCTGATTTCAGCCATTCCGACATATAACCAACCTGAATTTCCGGGTACTCGTACCCGTATTATGAAAAGCCTGGTTTCCTGACCGGGTAAAGGCAAACAAGCCAAAGGCCCCGTGCGGTTAAAGGTTCCGGCGGGGCCGCTTATTTGGGCCCGTGGTGTTGAATTGCTCTGTTTACGAATAGGGCAGGGCTTCTCACGTAAATCGTGATTTGACCAATGGTTAACAAATCGTTAGTTTTTGAGACTTGATAGCGAAGATTGCTCGTGTAAAGTGATCACGCTGTAGACGCGGATAGAACGCAGAACTTCATACAAAGCGTTTGTGACGTGTATTGGAGAATGATCGATCTGGAGCTGGCGGGCCCCAAATCCCCTGCTAACCCTTCCGGCCTGGTCGATTGATACCTGGAGTATTAGGAGCTCCCCCTCGCTTCGACCTCAGGTTTTCTCTGGAGTCTGCAACCCCGCACATTGCCCCAATGTGCGGGGTTGTTTTATTCATGTCATGAAAACACGGTCTGTTGAGTAACATGTAATGAAAGTACGCCAGGTATGACAGGTCAGCTTCAGGCAGCCGACAACGCTGCAACCGGGCCAGTTGAGCTGCAGGCGCGCAAACCAACCCGCATCCGGCTGCATCCATCCCTGACGGGTGCTGACATGGTTCGTGTGATCGCAAGTGAAAACATTGCTGATCTGAGACACAATCTGCAGGTGTTCATGATTACCGGAAACGCTGCGTCAGTACACAAATCCAGGGTTTCGGCGCGTCGGCTTCGCGTTTTCCTGAAGGGCATGAAGACCTGGGTATTAGCTGAGACATACAAGCCACTGGCGGTGAACCTGAAGTTGGCCATGACGATACTGCACCCGGTGCGGCAGCACGACGTGGTCATGGATTGGCTGGAAGCAGCGGGAGTTGAGACGCGCGACAGGCAGCAGGACCGGGCAGCGATGGTTCGTGAAGCGCGGACGCAAGTGTCAGATGCCGGACTTATCGGCTCCGTGGACGAGTTCGAAAGGCAGATGCGGGCAGGAGGCTGGCGCCGGCGCGATACCGAGGTGCTTGATCAACCCTGCCTTTGTATTTTGCCTGGCATAATTGATCGGTCCGTGCAAAACCTGTATCGGGCAGGCAGTCTTGATCGGGGGTTTGAAACAAACGGCGACTATCACACCTTTCGCAAGGACCTGAAGCGGCTGAGGTACTGGTTGGAGTTTACCCGATCCCTGTTTGCCAGAAAGGATATCGCGCCGTGGCGCAAGACCTGCAAATTGCTGCAATCCACCCTGGGTACCATAAACGACCTCGATGAGGCCCGGATGACCGGACACGGCATGTTGGTGAGCGCTGGCGAATGGGGACCCAGGCGAAGCGCAGCAGTCGATCTTGCCATAAGCCTGTCTGACACCCTCAATTTGCTGCCCAGGTTCTGGCGCTGAAGCCGGCCGTTTTGCCGGGAGTGTTCCAGCCCAGCGTGACCGGGCAGGCCCGGCGTTCTAATTTGTGGCCTTTTTGACGGGTAAACTCGCATTTGGTGTGGCGCGCGTGTCATACTGCACTCACCTGATTCGCCACGATAATGATGAACAACCGGAATACGAATGTCCAAGTCACTTGACCTGTTTGGCAACACAGAGGCTGCACCTGCTGCTGCAAAGCCAGTACCTGCTGCTCCTGCTGTCGCGCCTGAAAAGATGCATAAGCACCCGGCGGCTGAGGCCGGCTACACCGCTGCCGATATTGAGGTGCTGGAAGGCCTGGAGCCTGTTCGTCGCCGTCCCGGCATGTACATCGGCGGCACGGATGAAAAGGCATTGCATCATCTGTTTGCCGAAGTCATCGACAATTCCATGGATGAGGCGGTCGCCGGGCACGCCACCTTTATCGAGGTCGAGTATGACGCCGACGGCTTCCTGTGTGTCTCTGACAATGGCCGTGGCATTCCAATCGATCCGCATCCCAAGTTCAAGGACAAGTCTGCCCTGGAAGTCATTCTGACCACCTTGCATGCCGGCGGCAAGTTTGACTCGAAAGTCTATGAGACATCCGGCGGTTTGCATGGTGTAGGCGTGTCGGTGGTAAATGCGCTGGCCGAAGTACTGGAAGTTGAAGTTGCCCGCAACCAGACACTGTACCGGCAGGTCTATTCTCGCGGATTTGCCCAGGGCCCGATATCGAACGAAGGCAAGGTTCACAACCGGCGCGGCACCAGGGTGCGCTTCAAACCTGACGAGCAGATTTTCGGCAAGGGCGCCAAGTTCAAACCGGCACGGCTGTTCAAGATGGCCCGATCCAAGGCCTATCTGTTTGGCGGTGTCGAAATTCGCTGGTCGGTTGACCCGGTTCATCTGACCGACAAGGACGAGACGCCGCAAAAAGCCGTTCTTCACTTCCCCGGCGGACTGAAGGACTATCTTGAGGAGGCCATTCACGGCCGCCCCCGGGTGGTGGACGAGATTTTTGCCGGCAAGCTGAAAAAGGAAGGCGGGCACGGCTCCGTTGAGTGGGCTGTTGCGTGGTTTGGCGGGGCTGACGGGTTCGTCTCATCCTACTGTAATACGGTCCCGACGGCTGAGGGCGGCACGCACGAACAGGGACTTCGCTTTGCGTTGAGCCGCTCCCTGAAAAACTATGCCGAACTGTCCGGCAACAAACGCGGGTCGGTGATCACGACGGACGATGTGATGTCGTCTGCCGGTATCATGCTGTCAGTGTTTATTCGCGAACCGGAATTCCAGGGCCAGACCAAGGAGAAACTGGCCACGGCAGAAGCATCCCGCATCGTCGACAAGGCCATATCTGACCATTTTGACCATTGGCTGACAGGCCATCCGGCCCAGGCGGACAAACTGCTGGACTGGGTGCTGGAGCGCGCCGAGGACCGCCTGCGCCGCCGCGCCGAGCGTGATGTGGGCCGCAAGACCGCCGTGCGCAAACTGCGCCTGCCGGGCAAGCTGTCCGATTGTTCGTCTGCCGGCCGGGAAGGCTCCGAACTGTTCATTGTGGAAGGTGATTCAGCGGGCGGCTCAGCCAAGCAGGCGCGTAACCGGAAGAACCAGGCCATCCTGCCCTTGCGCGGCAAGATCCTCAATGTTGCGTCCGCAACCCGCGACAAGCTGAATGCCAACCAGCAACTGGGCGATCTGCTGCAGGCACTGGGCTGTGGCACGGGCGACAAGTACCGTGAGGATGATTTGCGTTACGACAAGGTCATCATCATGACCGATGCTGATGTTGACGGGGCGCACATAGCCTCACTGCTCATCACCTTCTTCTACCGGCTGACCCCGGCGCTGATCGAGCAGGGCCATCTCTATCTGGCTGTGCCGCCGCTGTACCGGCTGGTGCAGGGCACCAAATCAGCCTATGCACGAGACGATGCCCACAAGGACGAACTGCTCGGGAGCACATTTTCCGGCCGCGGCAAGGTCGAGATTTCCCGCTTCAAAGGCCTTGGTGAAATGATGCCGGCACAGCTCAAGGAAACCACCATGACACCGGGTAAACGCACCTTGCTGCAGGTGCAGATGGCTCAAAGCGAAGCTGAAGTGACGGCCCGAGTGGTCAAGGAACTGATGGGCAACAAGCCCGAAGACCGCTTCAATTTCATTACCGAGCGAGCCCAGTTCGTGGACGATGACGAACTGGATATCTGAGTGTGACGACCTACTGACATTTTGGTGACAATCACGGCAAAGTGAGTTATCGTTTCACCACGCACGAGCAGCCGGGTTCACGGCGGTGCGGCTTTTTAGATTGTCATTGAGATGCCGGTGCTGGGGACCACCCGGACAGCCCGCGAATGGCCCACATGGGTCGCGCTCGCTGTCTGTTACACAATCTGGCTTTCTGCAGTCATCTGGCACGATGCGCTGGGATGGTTCTGGGTTGCTCCGGCCATGTTGATGGCAACGCTTCATTCCTCCCTTCAGCATGAGGCGCTGCATGGCCACCCGACCCGGTCAGGCACCCTGAACGAAATACTGGTGTTTCCGGCAATCGGATTGTTTGTGCCGTATCGGCGGTTTCGAGACACTCACCTTCGCCACCACAACAATGTCATGCTGACGGACCCTTACGACGATCCTGAAAGCTGGTATCTCAGCCGCCATGACTGGCATCGCACCAGCCCGTTGATGCAGGCGCTGCTGGGTATCAACAGCACGCTGGCCGGCCGCGTTGTGGTTGGCCCGGCATTGGCCCTGTACGGTTTCTGGCGCAATGACCTCAATTTGGTGCGTGCCGGCGACAGGCAAGTGCTCCGGGCATACATCATGCATTTCACAGGCGTTGTGCCGGTTATTGCGCTGCTCGTCTGGCTGGATATTCCCTTGTGGACGTACGGGCTGTTCGTGGCCTATCCGGGCATGTCGATACTGATGATCCGGACCTTCATTGAACATCGTGCAGAAGAAACGGTTGCCGAGCGTACTGCAGTGATAGAGGCAGGACTGTTGATGCGACTACTGTTTCTCAACAACAACTACCACGCCGTCCATCACAGTCACCCGTTTGTGTCCTGGTCCGGGTTGCCGGATATCTGGCGCCAGCACCGGGCAAATATCTTGCGCGACAATGGCGGCTACCACTATCCCGGCGGTTATCTTCAGGTCGCCTGGTGCTGGCTCTTGCGCCGCCGCGAACCGGTCGAGCATCCCTTCATGCGCCGAAATATTGATGACGCCTACGAACGGACCTTTCAGCCGCAAAACGCCGGTCTTGAACGTGAAACGCCTATTCCCGGCGTTCAGGCGAAAGTTGTCCGCAGAAGCACAGAACCGTGACTGAAACGGATTTGATCATTACCCGGCTGATCACTCCGGCACCAACCTCGGTAGTCTGCTGTTGAATGGTCACCTTCCAGTTCAGGCAAAGAAGTCGGCCGCAGCTTGATATCCGAGGCGGGTTGCCTCCATATGCGTGGCTATGAAAATTGCTCACCAGTTTGAACGTCTCATGGCAATGGATGACGTGGCCTGGGCGCGGCATGCAAACCCGTGGTCGGGATGGACCCGGCTGCCCATTTTGCCGCTGCTGGCCTTGAGCTTCTGGTCGAGGGTCTGGATAGGCTGGTGGTGCCTGCTTCCGTTCCTGGCACTGGTCGTGTGGACGTTCTGGAACCCGCGCGCGTTTCCAAGGCCGGCCTCGACCGACAACTGGATGTCCAAGGTAACTTTCGGAGAGCGCGTGTGGCTGCACGCAGACGTTCACCCGATACCCGGCCATCACGCTCGAATGGCATCTTGCCTCGGCATGTTGGCGGGGGCTGGCCTTGCTCCGCTGATCTGGGGCCTGTGGGTGTTAAACCCCTGGGCGGTGCTGCTGGGACTGGTGATTACGGTCGTCGGCAAGTTGTGGCAGATGGACCGGATGGTCTGGATTTACCAGGATATGAAGGACAAGGTCCCGGAGTATGCCCAGTGGCTGCGCTGAACTGCCTTGTATGCCATAGTGATGCAACGAGTGTGCTGCTGGTTGATCGAGACCACAAGGCGTATCATCGCTGCAGCGTGTGTCAGGCAACGTTTCTTGATCCATCCTGTTTTCTGACTTCTGAGGCCGAATACGCCCACTACCTCACACATGAAAATGACGTGAGTGATGCTGGCTATAGAACATACCTGTCGAAACTGGCGGGTCCGTTGCTGGCCCGGCTTCGCCCGGCATCAACGGGTCTGGATTATGGCTGCGGGCCGGCACCGGCACTTGCTGAAATGATCAGGAAGGCCGGTCACGACATGTCGGTCTTCGACCCGTTTTTTGCCAACAACAGGTCTGCGCTGGCGCGAACCTACGATTTCGTAACATGCACTGAAACGGCTGAGCATTTTCACCGGCCGGCTGTTGAATTCAAACGGTTGGCCGGACTGTTGAAACCGGGCGGTGTGCTGGCGGTGATGACGATTTTTCAGACTGAGGATGCCCGGTTTGACAACTGGCGCTACCGGCATGATCCAACTCACGTGGTGTTTTATCGCGAACACACATTTGCGGTTCTCGCCCAAATTCTCGAAATGCAATGCGAAAATATTGCCAAAGACGTGGTGTTCCTTGCCAAACCGGATCGTTGCTAGAGTGTTCGGACAACTTTGCTGATCCAGCAGTCTTTTGTGGCCGCAAGCGCTGGTCAGTCTCGCTGGTGAGCCATGCCGGATGAATGTAAGCGATCATGCACATGACATAATCTTTAATTGTAATACGGTTTCAGCCGGGGCATGGTCCGCGCCAAATTTAGGATTCATGATAATAAAGGGAATGTTTGATGTCTTTTTCCGTACTCTTGCGTGCAGGCTTTGCAGGTGCCGCAGCGCTGGCGATTGTCGCCGTGTCTTCTGTTCAAGCGCAGGACGCCAAAACGCTGGCGACCGTTGATGGCCACGTGATCACCAGCAAGGATGTGGAATTTGCCAGAAACACGCTTGGCGAAGCTCTTAACCAGGTCGCACCTGACAAGCAGCAGGCCTTTATCATCAACATCCTGGTTGAGTCTCACTTGCTGGCCGACGCCGCTCGCAAGGAAGGCGTAGCCGAAACTGACGAATACAAGCGTCAGATGTCCTGGCTGGAAGTGCAGGCATTGCGTGAGGCATTTGTGCGCAAGCGGTCTGGTGAACTGGTCACGGATGCCGATGTCCAGGCCCGTTATGACGAAGCAAAGAAACAAGTGGCAGGCAAAAAGGAAGTCCAGGCCAGCCATATTCTGCTGAAGACCAAAGCTGAAGCAGAAGCGGTGATTGCCGAACTTGACAAGGGCGTTGACTTTGCGGAATTGGCCAAGGCCAAATCAACCGGTCCGTCGGGGCCACGCGGCGGCGATCTCGGGTTCTTCGGTTCCGGTCGCATGGTGCCGGCTTTTGAAGCTGCGGTCTTTCCGATGGAAAAGGGCGCTTACACCAAACAACCGGTGCAGACCCAGTTTGGCTATCACGTCATCAAGAAGGTTGATGAACGCGAGCAGGCATTTCCCGAGTTGAAAGATGTCGCTGAGCGTATTCGCGTCAGTTTGCAAGCAGATAAATTACAGGTCATTGTCAAAGAGCTTCGCGAAAAGGCGAAGATTGAACTCACTAAGCCGTAATCCGGCAATACTTGCCGGACCCCGCGGCAATTGCTGGAGGGTCTGATCGGTGAGACATATCTATTGGTTGTGCCGCATGTTTGGCGTTGCTGTCGTGTTGGTCGCGGCATCTGCATGGCCCGCTGCTGAAGTGAGCCTTGCCCAAACCGCCGGTGTAGTCCGCACGCCGAGCAATTGCCTTGCCATCGCGCAGAACCTGCCCAGGGCCCGCTTTGTCAGTTTGAAGCAGGTTCAGGGCGATCCTGCGTCAGGCGTGGTGCGTATCAGCTATGTCAGCCATTCAACATTCTGGATTGAAAGTCCGGGCGGTGTCACGATCGCGACCGACTATGCCGGATGGACAGGCCGCAAGGGCATCCCGCGTGTGGTGACAATGAACAAGGCGCACGAGACCCATTTTACCGACAGTCCTGATCCGGCTATCGAACATGTTCTTCGTGGCTGGAATCCTGAGGGCGGACGCAGCAACCACAATCTTGAAGTGGGCGATGTGTTGATCCGCAATGTCACCACAGATATTCGCGGATGGCAGATGCCCGAAAAGGATGCCAATTCGATCTTCATCTTTGAGATTGCCGGCTTGTGCATTGGCCATCTCGGGCACCTGCATCAGGAGTTGGGGGCAGGGCACCTGGGCTGGATTGGACGGCTTGATGTCGTGATGGTGCCGGTTGACGGAAGCTGGACCCTGCCGATAGACAAGATGGCAGGTGTTATCAAACAGCTCAGATCGCGGGTGATTCTGCCGATGCATGCATTTGACGACTATTCACTTTCTCAGTTTGTCGCCAACCTCAGCAATGACTTCGCCGTTCGTCGGGAGCAGGAACAGTCCATCACCTTGTCCATGGACAGTTTGCCTGCAAAACCCACGGTCATTGTGCTTCAGCCGCAGTTTTAACCTGCCGCAACGAGAGTCATGCATCGCAGGCAATGCTGCAATGCAGCATTTTACATTGCAACGCAACAAAACAGTCACGATCTTCCTCTACAAGATGTGCATCAAGACACCCGATTGTGGATGTCGTTGCAAAAAAGACGGAGAAGATCATGGCTGTTACAGCTCAGATAAATCAATTCCATACAGCGGATCATACCGATGAAATTGGGCCTGGCCGTTTCGCCCGGTTGATGACCCGCATTTCGCTGATCAGTGAGGCACGCGCGATCCACCGCCTGGAGACTGAGGCAGCTCACCTGCTGGACTCAGATCAACTGCGTCAGATCAAGGCCGATTTTGCCGTCCGCAAGGCGCAGGCGCTGAAATAGGTGAACTTGCGAGACGTTCAGCTATAAAACAGCTCATCGTCTGACAACACTGGAAACAAGGCTGGACAATATGAGTCCGGCCTTTTTTCTTGCTCTGTGAGCGTGTACAATTGCAAATGTGATCACTGCCCAAGTTTCTCCGCAAATAAACCGCATGAGAAGGTGGAATGTAGTACATTGTCGTTTGCCGGGATCACGGTGGCTGGTGAAATCCATGATGGCGTAGAGGATAGCGTGTTGGTTAGCAAAGTGTCGTTGAAATCCGGTCTGTTTGCCGGACTGATCATGTCAGTACTAATGTCTGCACCGCCGGCGGTGGCGGCAAGCGATATTGAGGGATGTCTGGGTAAAACGCCTGCGCTCGAGCGGATCGGACTTTGTTCGCGGGCGATCGAGGCAGGCCTGAGTGGCAAACAACTGGTCGAAGCTTACGCAGCACGTGGTGTGACATATGGTCGGTTGGGTCAACTCGACAATGCGATTGCTGACCTGAGCACTGCACTCGACAATGACAAAGCCAACGTGAATTTACTGATTGCCCGCGCCAGGGCATTGTTCAACAAGCGTGATTTCGACCTGGCCATGCTGGATCTCGCAGAGGCAATAAAGCTGGATCCAAAAAATTCACTTCCGGTAAACCTGATGGGCAAAAATCATTTCATGCTTGCCAACTATGACATCGCATTGAAATTTTTCGGCGAAGCGATCGAGCTCGATCCAAACGATTACAATGCGTTTGTCAATCGGGCGACGACATACTACCGGACAAACAAGCTGCCGGAGGCGATGAAAGATGTAAATGCGGCCTATCTGATGTTGCCGCCGGGCGACAGTCGCGGCAGGGCGTTGCTGCAACTGAAAGTGGCCATTGAGCGTGCCTTCGCGTCGCAACAGGGCGTTGCGCCAGCGTCCAACTGACGAATGACCCGGCAGGAGTTCTGAATTCAAGAACTCGCTGAGGTGAAGCCTTGCATGGTTCCAGTACCGCTGCGGCGGATTGCAACGTCAGCCGCCAATCCGCCCACCGCCTTTTTTCCGTGCCGCGACTATGGATGGGCGCGGTGGCATGTCAGCTAAGAAGTCCGGCCAGCGGGTCGCCGGGTCCTCGAATGTCGAGGCTCTTGCAAACCCTGGAAACTCTTTGGTGCCATCTGCGCCGGGGTGTTGTACGGGCAGAAACACCGTTTCGAAATCAGGCGTAAAACAGGGCCCGCACATTTCCGCGCCCACTGGTACGCGGAAAAACAGCTTCGCAGTGCCGCGGGCATCTCCTTCCGTATCAACGCCGTACATTCCATCCGCTTTGCCGGTCTTGTGCCAGTTTTTGCCCTGATCGGTTGCCACCCAAAGCCGGCCGGCTCCGTCGACCGTGCAATTGTCCGGAGATCCGAACCAGCCATTGGCTGAGGTTGCCGGGTTCCACAAGGAGCCGATTTCCGCCACCGAAGGATCGCCGCATTTGATGAGTATCTGCCAGGTGAACCGGTCTGCGGCATGGTCGCGGCCAGGCGCAGTCATTTCGATGATATGGCCGAACAGGTTGTCGGCTCGCGGATTGGCGGTGTCGATCTGGTCCTTCTTGCGTTTGTTGTTGTTGGTCAGCATGACGTAAATCTTGCCGGTTTGCTGATTGGGCTGAACATCTTCCGGGCGGTCCATCGGCGTTGCGCCGAGGGCTTTCGCGGCAAGCCTGGCGTCGATCAGAACCTGTGCCTGGCTCTCCCAGCCGTTTTCGGGCACCAGAGGGCCGTCGCCATAAGTCAGCGGTAACCAGTCCACTGTTCCGTTTGGATTGAAGCGGGCAACTGAAAGCGTGCCGTCCGACAGCAGGGTTTTGTTGGCGTCGCGATCGTCGGATATCCGGTTGGCGGAGACGAAGCGGTAGACATACTCAAACCGCGCATCGTCGCCGGAATAGACCACGACGCGCCCGTCGCTGCTTGCAATGCACTCACAGCCCTCATGCCTGAACCGGCCCAGGGCGGTATGCTTTACCGGCGTGGAGGATGGGTCGAACGGATCGATCTCGACGACCCAGCCAAACCGGTTTGGTTCATTGGGTTCCTTTTCCACATTGAAGCGTGACTGGTACATGCCCCAGTTATACCAGTTGGCCGGAATGCCATATCTGGCATAGCTGTCGGCCTGATCACCACCAAGGCCCTTTTTCCTGCGCACCTGCTTGCCGTCCTTGTCCTCCATCTGATCGGTCCAGAAGTAGCCGTGGAAGTTCTCCTCAGCAGCCAGATATGTACCCCACGGAGTTACGCCGCCGGCACAATTGTTGAAGGTTCCGACAATGCGCCTGCCGGACGGATCAGCGCTGGTCTGAAGCCGCGGATGCCCGGCGGCGGGACCGTCGACTGACATTTCCGTATTGGCTGCAGATATGCGACGGTTGAGGGGCGACGTGGTCACGGGGCGCCATTTGCCGTCTTGCTGTTCGAGTTCGACGACACTGACACCGTGCGCGGCCATCTCGATGTCGACCATCTGCTCGCTGATCTCCGCAAAATCATTGTCCTTGGGAGATGCCGTCAGACCGGGAAACATGACTTCCGGGCTGGTGTACTCATGATTGACGCACATCAACAGGTTGTCCGCACGATCGGGAATTTCGAACACGCCAATATAGTCATTGTTGTAACCAAACTGGCGATGCTGGCGGGCTGCGGTTTGAGACCGGGGATCAAATACTTCAGAATCGTCAAACAGGCCGTCACCCCAGCGCAGCAGGACGTCCGCGTCATAACCGTCAGCAATGTGGTGATCGGTATCAATACCTGCCGGCAACTCGTTAAAATCAAACGCCGATGTAGTGTTGCCGGTTGTCGCCGAGGAAGCAGATGCGGTACCTGCCATCAGATACGAAACCGTCGTTACGGCCAGGGCACCCTTCAACACGTCGCGACGCCCGAAGCGGTGCTGGATAACATCGCCTATCGTTGCCGTGTCCACGGTGTGCGTCGGGGTGTCATCAAAGGCTTCAAATGCCTCTGCCTTGTTGTTGAATGATGGCTCTATGGTGTTCGACATTGGTTTTTCACCTTTGTAAGGGGCACAACTGCAGGAGATTTTCGTCTGCCGGTTACTACTGCGTGTTTGCGACATGCCAATGAAGGTCAAAGTTGCCTCGACCATGCCGCCATAAGCGGTTAGGCTCAACGCTTCATGGCCCGTCAGGGTACAACATTCCAAGTGAGGACAAAGCCTGTGTCAACCGAACTGTTGCTGCCACAAGTGACAATGCCCGGCCTGAGCTTTCGCGAGTGGCAGGCAGGCGACGCAGCGGCGCTGGCGCGTTTCATGACCACGCCGGAATACAACCGCTGGCTGGCCGTAAAGCTGCAGTCGGTGGCTGAAATCGACGTTGTTCTCAAACGCCACCTGGCCCGGCAGAAATCCCGCAATCGCCGGCATTTCAGGCTGTGTGCGGTTGATGCAGGCACCGGGGAACTGATTGCCGACGGTTTCATCTGGCTGCTCGGCGGCGGCGCCGCAGAGGTCGGCTGGGGCGTCGACCCGACGGTCTGGGATACAGGCGCCGGCACCATGATGGGTGAGGTGTTGTGTGCAATGGCCATCGAGCGTCTCGACGCAACCGAGGTATGGTGCAAGGTCATGGCGCCAAATCTTGCCTCTGCACGTATTGCCGCCAAGCTCGGATTTTCCATGCAACGGACTGTGATGCCGGGATCGGCAGGTCTCAATCGTGCTCATGATATCGAGATTTACCGGCTGCTCGCAGAGGAATATTTTGAGCGCGGCTATGCCATCTGACCTTGGGCGTGCTTTGACGGCTGCGGTCATTGGTGCGGGTCCTGCCGGGCTGATGGCAGCCGATGTGATGGTAAAAGCGGGCCTTCAGGTTACGGTCTTCGACCGCATGCCGTCCGCCGGCCGCAAATTCCTGATGGCGGGCCGGGGTGGATTGAACCTGACCCACTCCGAACCCCTTGACGAGTTTCTGCTGCGTTATGCTGATGCATCAGCCTGGCTTGGCCCGGCCATCACAGCGTTCTCACCGGGTGATGTGCGCACCTGGGCCGATGGCCATGGCCAGGAGACGTTTGTCGGATCGTCGGGCCGTGTGTTTCCCAAAAGCTTCAAGGCATCGCCCCTGCTGCGGGCGTGGCTGCGCGAGTTGAATGAACTGGGTGTCATGCTTGAAACGCGCAAGCACTGGACCGGTTGGGGCCATGACGGTGCCTTGAGTTTTTCAGATGGCTCGAACATCAATGCGGACGTGTGCGTGCTGGCCCTGGGCGGGGCCAGTTGGCCGCGCCTGGGGGCTGATGGCAACTGGGTGTCCGTGCTGGCAGGCAAAGGCATTGAGGTCGCACCGCTGGTTGCGTCCAATGCCGGTGTGACCTGCAATTGGTCGGACATGACCATTGCCCGCCATGCCGGGGCGCCGCTGAAGCGCATCGCCGTTACCCTGGCCGGGCGTACGGTGCGCGGTGAAGCCATGATCAGCCGGTCAGGACTTGAAGGCGGTGCGATCTATGCATTGTCACGCGAACTGCGGGATAGTATGGCGACGTCAGATTATGCTGAGCTGCAGCTTGATTTGCGCCCTGAACTTGATGTTGCCCAACTGACTGCAAGACTTGCCAGAATACCCCGCAAGCAGTCGCTGACCAACAGGTTGCGCAAGGCGGCCGGCCTGTCGCCGCAGGCCATATCCGTGTGGCGTGACTGTGTTGATTGGAAAAACCTGGAGACGGATGAGGCGCTTGCCCACAGTCTCAAGGCGGTTGTGGTCAAGGCGACCGGTATCCAGCCAATCGACAGGGCGATCTCGTCTGCCGGCGGAATCGCAGCGAACGAGATCGACGAAAACTTCATGCTGACAAGGCTCCCGGGTGTGTTTGTGTGTGGCGAGATGCTGGACTGGGACGCGCCAACCGGCGGCTACCTGCTGCAGGCGTGTTTTGCAACCGGGCGGGCAGCAGGTGCTGGTGCTGCAGGGTTTGCGCTTAAGTCAGCCGGACAATTGGCCGCCGAACCTGACTGAAAACTTCACGATAGCGATGCATTTTTCATTGCAGGCCGACGAAATTTCAAACATCCTGCGGCGCATGACTTGGTCATGACTTGGTCATGACATCGTGAAGGAGACAAGCTGATGACCGTTGCCGCCACACCGTTGCGTCCCAACCGCCTCGACCACCAGGAGACCCGTGTTGACCTGGCTGCCGCCTTCCGCTGGACGGCCCGGCTGAACATGCATGAAGCTGTCGCCAATCATTTCTCGGTTGCCGTGAACGATGACGGGACGCAGTTCCTGATGAACCCCAATCAGATGCATTTTGCCCGTATCAAGGCGTCCGATCTGTTGCTGATCGATGCCAATGACCCCGATACCATGACCCGGCCCGACGCGCCGGACCCCACTGCATGGGGGCTGCATGGCGCCATTCACCGGCTGTGCCCGCATGCCCGTGTGGCCATGCATGTGCATTCCATTCACGCCACCGTACTGGCCACCCTGGATGATCCCGGCCTGCCGCCGATCGATCAGAACTGCGCGGTGTTTTTCAATCGCTATGCGATCGATGATGAATATGGCGGCCTGGCGTTTGAGGAAGAGGCGGAGCGTGCCTGCAGTCATTTGTCGGACCCGTCCAAGCAGGTCCTGATCATGGGCAATCACGGCATCATGGTCATCGGAGACACGGTCGCCGATGCGTTCAACCGCATGTACTATTTTGAACGCGCCGCGGAAACTTATATCAAGGCATTGTGGACCGGCCGCAAGCTGAAAGTGCTGTCTGACGAAGTGGCTGAAAAAACCGCTCGCGAGATTGAGGAATATCCCGGCCAGGCAGACTGCCATCTGAACGAGCTGAAGGCCATCCTCGACGCTGAAGGATCGGATTATGCCCACTGAGCGGGCATCTGAGCCCGCATCGCGCAGCAAGTGGAATTATCATCCTGACCTGCCGCTGGCCGACAAGTCGGTTTTTGGCTGGCCACCTGACATCGGCTTCCTTGCCCGCTGGTTCCGGCGCAACTGGTTGTCGCTCAGTGAACGCATGCTGTTGCTGCTCGTCGCAGTCGCGGCCTGGTATGTTCTGTATCCCGGACTGGAGGAGGCCAGAACTTTCGCGCTTGGCTGGATACTGCAGACCTGGATTGTCAATATGGGGCTCATGCTGGCAGTGGCGGGATCACTGCACTGGTACTTCTACATCAGGCGCGGCCAGGGCAAAAAGCTTAAGTTCGACCATCGTGACATGGCCAAAGGCATCCGGACATTTGCGTTCCGGAACCAGGTGCACGACAACATGTTCTGGTCTCTGGGCAGCGGCGTCTTCTTTTGGACTGCATTTCAGGTGCTGACGCTGTGGGCAATGGCCAACGGATATCTGCCGACAACAAGTTTCGCCGATAACCCGGTCTGGTTCCTGGCGTTTTTCGTGCTGATGCCGATCTGGTCGGCATTGCATTTCTACTGGATACACCGGTTGCTGCATGTGCCGTTTTTCTATCGGCATTTTCATTGCCTGCATCATCGCAATGTCAATGTCGGGCCCTGGTCCGGGGCATCCATGCACCCGGTTGAGCATTTGCTGTATTTCTCGTCCGTGATGATCCATCTGGTCGCGGCATCTCACCCGGTTCACGTTATCTACAATCTGCATTACCAGGCCTTGGGTGCGGCCATGAGCCATACCGGCTATGAGGACCTGCTGATCAAGGACAAGCGGCGGCTGGAGCTTGGTACCTTTTATCATCAGTTGCATCACCGGTTTTTTGAATGCAACTACGGCAATCAGGAAATGCCCTGGGACCGCTGGTTCGGCACGTTTCATGATGGCTCTGATGAAGCCACCCGCGTGATACGCGAAAGAAAACAACGCATGCATGGGGCAGGTTGAACAGCTTTGTGGCAGGGCGTGCCGTGATCTGCTGTTTTGGTGTCGCACATTGAACTGCGCCGGTGCTGTTTTCAGATACAGCTACTGCTTTAGGTGGAACTCAGGCCGTCATGTTTCTATCCGTATTTGACATTTTCAAGATTGGCGTAGGCCCGTCCTCATCCCATACCATGGGGCCGATGACGGCGGCTGCGCGGTTTCTGGATGATCTGCGCTCCGGCAGGACGCCCATACCCGGCTCCGGTGCACCGGCGCACCTGCAGTGCACGCTGCACGGCTCGCTGGCCTTTACCGGCAAGGGGCACTCCACGGACCGGGCAGTCATACTGGGCCTGTGCGGTTTTGAGCCTGCCACCATTGATCCCGATGACGCTGAACTGGCCCTGGCTGCGGTTGCCAGGACCCGCACCGTTCAGCCGAATGGGCTGGATCCGTTGAAATTCAATCCGGATGAAGACCTGATTTTCGATTACGGGCCACCGCTCGAGGGCCACGCCAACGGCATGGTCTTGCGGGCATTCGATGCCGCGGGCGCCCTGCGGCTGGAGGAGACCTATTACTCCATTGGTGGCGGTTTCATATTGACCGCAGACGAACTGGGTGACCTGGACCGTACACCGGCGGGCCTGAAGACCGCAAAGAAGGAAGCCGGGTACAAATATCCGTTTTCAACGGCGCAGGAGATGCTGGCGCTGGGCGCGAAACACGGCAAGACCATTGCCGAAATGAAGCGCGCCAATGAGAGCGCCCATATCGATCCGGCACAGCTTGATGAGCGTCTGGACGGTATCTGGAAAACCATGTCGGGCTGCATTGACCGGGGCTTGCGCGAGGATGGCATCCTGCCCGGTGGTCTGAATGTGCGCCGCCGTGCGAAGAAGATACATGACCGTCTTGTAGAACAACGCGGGTCAAACATGGCGCAGCCGCATGTGGCCAATGACTGGATGTCGGTGTATGCGATGGCGGTGAACGAGGAAAACGCCGCCGGTGGCAAGGTTGTGACGTCGCCGACCAATGGCGCGGCAGGCGTCATGCCGGCCGTGATGCGCTATTACCGCGATCACTGCATCGGCTCCAGTGACGAGGGCCTGCGCACCATGCTTCTCACCGCTGCAGCCATTGGCGGACTGATCAAGCACAACGCTTCCATTTCAGGTGCCGAAGTCGGCTGTCAGGGCGAGGTAGGCTCTGCCGCTGCCATGGCGGCAGCAGGGTTTTGCGCAGCCCTTGGCGGAACCAATGAGCAGATTGAAAATGCCGCTGAAATCGCCCTGGAGCACCATCTCGGCATGACCTGCGACCCGGTTGGCGGCCTGGTGCAGGTGCCGTGCATCGAGCGCAACGGCCTGGGCGCCATAAAGGCGGTCTCCGCTGCTTCCCTGGCACTGCATGGGGACGGCCAGCACTTCATGCCCCTGGACAACTGCATCGAAGCCATGCGCCAGACGGGCGAGGACATGTCTGATAAATACAAGGAAACCAGCCTTGGCGGTCTTGCGGTAAACCTGCCGGAGTGTTGAGAACCACACTTGGCCCTGTACACCGCACTTGCTGGCAATGGATCCCCGTTTTCACGGGGATGACGACAGTGATGAAGTCCCACTAGGCCCGACTGGGCCTCGGGCCGGTCAGGCCCGCCCCCGCGGAGCGCAGCCGCAGGCTGCTTGCGTGAGCGAAATAAAACAAAGCTCCGAAGCACGAAGTGCTGAGGCAAGGCCGACTGGCCGCCGCACGAAGTGCGCCCCAGCGGAGCGCAGCCGAAGGCTGCTTGCGTGAGCGAATTGAGATAACAACAATACCCCATCTGGCCTGCCCCTTGCTCAGTTCCTAACAGGACGTAGCGATCGTGTATCAAAAAGGCACAGTTTCGACATGCTCTACAAAGTGTTCAAGGTCGGTAAATGGGTGATTATCGCGGATTTGTCTGCCGGAGTGGTGATCAATGCGGCCTGGGCAATGGGATTGGTCAACCCGCTTGGCTGGGGTGTAAAACTGGCCGATGTCATTCAGACCACCTTGCAGTGAAACCCGCCGACACCTTCCACAAATCCTTCCATGCGGTCACCGCGCACGACGGGCCCGACACCTGACGGTGTGCCCGACATGATCAGGTCACCTGCCGCCAGTTCAAACAGTCCGGACAGATAGCAGATCATTTCCGGCACCTTCCAGATCATCTGGTTCAGATCACCCTGCTGGCGCATCTCGCCATTGACCTTGAGCCATACGGCACCGGCATCCGGATGACCGATATCCGACACCGGCACCAGCCCTGTCATGGGAGCGGAATGATCAAACGCCTTGCCGATTTCCCAGGGCCGTCCGGCCTTCTTCATCTGTCCTTGCAGGTCGCGGCGGGTCATGTCGAGACCTGCGCCATAGCCATAGACATGGCCCAGCGCATCATCCATCGCGATATCCGTGCCACCGGACTTGAGCGCCACGATCATTTCAATCTCGTGGTGAACATCGTTTGAGGCAGGCGGGTAGGGAAAGGTAATCTCGCCGCTCGCCTCGGCGGTGACGATATTCTCTGGGCACTTGAGAAAGAAGAACGGGTCTTCCCGGTCCGGATCATGCCCCATCTCGATAGCATGCGCGGCGTAGTTGCGCCCGACACAATAGACCCGGCGGACGGGGAAGGTGTCTGAAGTGCCGGAAACGGGCAGGGTGGTGCGGCTGGGGTCTGGGATAACATAGGACATGGCGGGCGGGCTTTCGGGCGGATGTGAGGAAGTTGGAGCTGGTTTAGCTTTTTACTCGCTCGTGCGAAAGCATCATTTCATCTTATTTCAGAGGTTTAGGGGCTGTTGACGTTCATCTTGTGTGAATGATCGTTGCTGCGATTGAGATGAAAGCTTTGAAACTCTGGTCGGTTTTGCATGAGCGCATGGCTATCCCT
>Ga0316187_10001361_pt1 | contig 20964 bp, 13 predicted proteins | sample CroRivburrow1_MG_FD_204927 | JGI IMG/M metagenome (GOLD analysis project Ga0316187, IMG submission 204927) | Coastal sediment microbial communities from Maine, United States - Cross River worm burrow 1 | ecosystem: Environmental > Aquatic > Marine > Coastal > Sediment | place: USA: Maine...
ATCCAAAAGTATCAATTTTGAAATAATTACAAGCGAAAAATCAATATATTTTCCCTATATTAGGGCGTGTGTAATATACAGAATAAATTGATGACTAAGATAAATCTATATCCCAGCTAATAGAAGATCCTAATGCATGGGTGATATTTGAGGATCGCATGCATTGCATTATGGCTCCAGCTCTCTATGTAACCGACTTATCCAATTTATAGGGATCTATAAGAACCCAACTCTACAACTAATATCGCTATAACTTTAGCTTACACACAGCATATTCTGTACGTGTTTATACCAATGCGTGATGGATGTCGCAGTATTGCTGGGTTACAGCAAGTGGGCAGTTGCTATTTGTGATCGAACTCACAGCGCATTGTGTTTAGAGCTTTCTATACTCTAACCTTGATTGTTTAGCGCTGTTATTTTGGGTTTCTAAATAAAACTCAAATTATATATTAGGAGGAAACACAAGCTCTATTGTTAAGTAAAAGAGAAAAATATTGATATCATGGAATTTTCCACGACCGCTACTACTGTAGTGGTTGCGTTAAATTAATAATACCAAGCCAAATTGGCAGTGGTGAATTATGTCTTATGTGAGGGTTGTAGGCATGAAAATATTATCATCAAATAGATTGCTTTTTAAGTTTCAAAAACGCCGATTATTATTATTGGTTTCACTTTTAATATGTTTTTTATCATCATCCGCATTGGCTACTACTCGCGATCAGGCAAAAAGAATTCACGATAGATTGGCAGCATCTCCCCCTTCCGAATCCGTTCTTAGCTCAATGGCAGCGAAAATATCAAATGGAAATGTTGTTGGCGCTGCGATGGAAGCAATGGATAATTCAGGGTTTTATAATATTTTTTTAAAGAACTACATCACACCTTGGACAAACAAAGACCAAACAGTTTTTACGCCATTAAATGATTATTCCGCAACCGTCATAGGTATCATTAGAGATGATTTATCGTTTAAAGAAATACTGACGGGAGATATTGTCTATGTCGGTGTATCGAATAATCTAACGCCTTATTCACATAGCGATAATATTCATTATGAGGAACTGGAAGAAAGTGGTGTAAATCTTGGGAGTATGGCAAATCTGGTTTCGACCGCTCAATCGGGCTTACCTGATTCGCAACTTAGCTCAGATCAAACCGCTGGAATACTCACATCACGCGCTGCTGGAGCGGCCTTTCTAAATGCAGGCACGAATCGCAGTATGTGGGAATTTACCGCCAAAAATCATTTATGCCGGGAGATGGGAGATCTTAACGATGTTTCTCGAACGCCTGATCGTGTTAGGCAAGATGTTACACGCAGCCCGGGTGGTGATAGCACAATATTTTTAAATTCATGTGTTGGTTGTCATGCAGGCATGGACCCTTTGGTACAGGCGTTTGCTTATTATGAATGGGATCAGGATCTGCAGCGTGTAGTTTATACAGATGGGGTAGTGCAAGCGAAGTATCTAATTAACAATACAACTTTTCCCTTAGGCTATATAACCACAAACGACAACTGGTCGAATTATTGGCGCGACGGTAAAAACTCTGTGCTTGGTTGGCGTGGGTCAAATTCAAGTGGTTCCGGTGTAAAAAGTCTAGGCGAAGAGATTGCCTCAAGCCGAGCGTTTTCAAGCTGCCAGGTCCAAAAAGCTTTCAAGGAAATTTGCTTTCGAGCACCTGCAAACCCAACAGAGCGCGCAGAAGTAGAACGAATTACAAATGTATTTGAAGCCAATAATTACAGTATGAAACGTGTTTTCGCTGAGGTGGCAGGCTTTTGTATGGGCCAATAATGATTAAGGAGCATAAGGACAAAACCAATCCTAATCATCAAAAACGTATGTTGTAGGAGTTTTACTAATGACAAATAACATCAAAATTATCCTGAATAAGGAAAAACACCAATCAAGGACTGTTTGTGGTATCAATATCCATCGCTTAAGTTTAGTGCTTATAATTACTTTAATCGCTATGGCGTTAATTGGCTGTGGCGCCGAAGACGCAACTGAATCATTGTCGACAGACAACGGAAACGACAACGGTGGCGACACAATCGAGCAAATACGACTCAACGCATTTACGTCTAACCTATACCCCGTCTTAGTTTCCAATTGCGGGGATTGCCATGCGAGTCAAGGGCCTTCGGGAACTCCCGATTTTGCCCATGAAAATGTGGGAACAGCACTTTCCATTGTTGACTCAAATACACTGACTAACTTAACTAATCCTACTAGTTCACGTTTAGTGCAAAAACCACTCGATTTACACAGGTGCACACAGCCAACCTGTCAGACATGGTCAGATGAGATTCGAGTCGGAATCGAGAATTGGGCTGCAGCGCTTGCAAACGTGGATACGGGTACGGGTACAAGTGGAACTAGTATTGTCAGTGCTTCGCTAACACTTGCTGATGGAAGAAGAAATAGTGGTACGGGTCGCGTTGAAGACGCCATTATTGCAAAATATTTGTTTAAGACTGGGGCTGGTCGAACAGCCTTCGACACCAGTGGCGTAACACCAGCACTTAATTTGACTTTAAGCGCGGATGTCGAATGGGTTGCAGGGCAAGGTATCGAGATTGCTGACCCCAATGCGGCTCAAGTTACCAAAGCAATTGGTACCGCGGAGACTAGCAAAAAGCTTTACGACAAAATTGCGGGTCCTGCGGGTTCTAAGGCCTACACTATTGAAGCCTGGTTGATTAACGCTAGTACCGCACTTGATGGGCCAGCAAGAATAGTGAGTTATTCGTTGGACTCTGGGAACCGAAATTTTACCATGGGGCAAGTGACAAGCTATTATAACTATAGAAATAGAAGCGATATCACTGGCCTAAATGGATCGGCACCAGCACTGGAATCGGACAATAACGCCGGTGACTTAAAGACAGAGCTTCAACATGTGGTTTTTACATTTGACGCTACCAATGGCCGAAATATTTATGTAAATGGCGTAAAAACCGCTTATGAGGGTGTTGATTCGGATCAGTCGATACCTGCTGATATTTCCAATTGGAATGATACCTATACTTTCGTGCTGGGCAATGAAGTGCTCGACAACGTTCAACGTCAATGGTTAGGTAAACTTCTGTTTGTGGGTATACACGACCGGGCCTTAACGCCTACGGAAATTGTCCAAAATACTCTCGAAGGAATAGAAGACAAGTTTATTCTCGATTTTGACATTAGCTCACTAGTCGACACCACAGGATTGACGACCAGTAAAATAAGTTTCGAGGTGAGCGAATTGGACGAATTTAGCTATGTATTTGGCAAGCCGACATTAACAACTGATATTGCTGTGCCAAATATTCCAGTAAAAAATATCAGAATCGCAGTTAATGATAATATTCCTGCGGCCGCACAAGCGTTTCGTAATGTATCTAAAACTGTATCCGCCACGAATACTGAGTTGTCTCCACTCGGCGCAGTGATTCCGAAGGATACGGGATCCGATACAGACAGATTTTCCCTTGTGTTTGAGATTCTTGCTAATAATACCAATATTGTTGTTGAACAAAACCCTGATCCGGTAGCAGACCAAACTGTAAATGATCCTTCTCCTGAACATGGTTTACGTACCTATGAACAAATTAATAATACAATGTCGGTTCTAACGGGAGTTGATAAAACGACAACAATGGCAACATTTGATGATCTTCGTCAACAATTGCCTGGCACACCAAGCTTAGGTTCCTTTGTGTCTGCGCACCAAGTCGGAGTTGCGAAACTGTCACTGGAATATTGTGACGCTCTTGTAGAAAGTAACGCCTTACGAACGAATTTCTTTGGCAATACATTTCAATTTACTTCTGCCGTCAGTACGGCATTTAGTGACCAAACCAAACGAAACATTATAATTGATAATCTAGTAACCAAGATGGTTGGAAACAATTTGGATAGTCAGCCAAGCCTGACAGAGCTTCGGCCGGACCTTAATCAACTAATAGATGAATTAAGTGCTGGTTGTAACGTTGCTGCTGATTGTGATGAGAGTCGAACCAGGGCCATTGTGAAAGCGTCCTGTGCGGCGGTGCTCGGCAGTGCCGTGGTGTTAATAGATTAATTGAGTGAGGACACGATATGACTAAGAACAAAGAAACAAATCAAAAAACAAATAATCCATACTTGGATTTTGACGAGCCGTTGCAGCTGGAGAATCACGGCAGACCTATAACCCGTCGTGACTTTTTAGGCCGAGGCCTGATTGCGGGTGGTGCAACGGTACTCGCGCCTACGCTGCTGGGCATGCTCGGGCCAAAGGCCTATGCGGCGGTTACAGAAACTGAATGTGGAATCGTTGCAGGCTCAGGAGGTGGTGCGGGTAAGGTCCCTTTCATGTGTGTTGATCTATCCGGTGGGGCTAATATTGCTGGTTCAAACGTGCTTGTGGGAGGCGCAGGAGGCCAACTTGACTTTTTAAGCAATGCGGGATACCAGAAGTTGGGTTTACCTGAAAGTATGCTTCCTAGTCTAGCCGGTCAAGTCGATACGCTCGATAGTAATGGAGCTGGGTTAAAATTTCACGCCGACAGCGCCCTGCTTAGGGGTATTAGGGACGTTGCGACACAGGTCACGCTTGATAATGTCAATGGGTCGATTATGTGTGCTCGCTCATCCAATGACACCAGTGACAATCCTCACAATCCGATGTACGGTATCTACAAAGCCGGTGCAGATGGCGATGTGGTTTCTCTTATTGGTTCAAGAAGCTCTGACTCCGGCGGTCGATCGGTAGCGCCTACTTCAATGATCGATTTGAGTGTCCGGCCCACAAAAATATCCAGTGGCAATGACGCAAGAGGTTTGGTGGACACCGGAAAGCTTGCCCAGCTATTACCTAATGGCAATGACGCGGCAAATGTAATGCAGGCAATCCAGCGAATTAGTGAGAAAAAACTTGGCAAGATACAAGAAACAGTGGAATTGAAGCAACTCATTGAGTGTAAATACCTTGAAAGTACGGTCGCCGCATCCGGTGATCCAAACCGAACCGATATAAATGCCGATACAGTACTACAGTCGATTTTTGATAATAACAATAACGATGAAATTAGTCTCAACAATTTTCAAAAAACTGCGGCAGTATCAAAATTAGTGATTAATGGCGTTGCGGGTGCCGGTACCATTCAGTTTGGTGGTTATGATTATCACAACAGTACACGCACAACTGGTGAAGCACGCGACCGAAAGGCAGGCCAAGAAATTGGTTTGGCATTGGAATACGCCAAATTGAGAGGCAAACCATTAATGATCTATGTGTTTAGTGATGGCTCAGTGGCTAGCGACGGTAATATTGATAGCACAGGGAAGGGTATATGGAAGGGAGATAATTCTTCGACATCGTCATCATTAATGCTTGTGTATGATCCTGCGGGACTACCGCAAATCGCCAACAATAACAGTCAAATTGGCTTTTTCAGGCCCACCGGATCCATCGAAACATCGGCGAATGTTATTAGCAATAATGTTGACCAACTCGCAGAAGCGGTGGTTCTGAATTATATGGCATTGCATAACGATGTTGGACGCTTCGCACAAGTCTTACCAAATCATGGCTTAGGTGCAACTGCCGCAGATTTGGATGCCTTAATTGCGTTTCAATCTATAGTTTAATGACTTGTCGGGGTCGGCTGCTGGCTGGCCCCACAATCCATTAATCGATTGTTACCCTAAACAATTGCAAACTTTTTTCAGAATTATACTTTTACAAATAAAGACATAGCAGAGCTAAATTTTCAAAGGGATGTTCGGACCACCATTTTGGTGGATTCAGGCGATAAATCTCATGATTTTATCCCTTCCATTTTTTAAAGCGAAATACCGGATTTGCCTTCCACGAAATATCCCTTCATACCAATGGAGTAAATAGAGGCGTGTCGTTGAAGGAAATATCCAGACTGGGATATCGCATTTTCAAATTTCCGGCATTGTAATTAACAAAAATTCTGGTGTGAATATTCCAATATTATTTGTGTCTTGGGTTGAGGGGATTACGCGTAATGGATTCTAATCCACTGATTACCTAAGTAGTAAATATAGAGTGACTCTAGTAATCGAATGATTGTCTATTTTTACCTAACAAGGCTTAAGTTAAAATACTTTGGAATGTTAGTAAGTTGCTAAACAACTACGATAGACTAGTAATTATGTCTTAATCGGTTTGTCTTGAATGGGGAAACTTTCACATATTTGGCTTGTGACAAAATATAAATTTGTTTTTATATTTTTTCTAAGGTAGGATGCGAACTCAAAGGATAAGTATTTATCTTAACTAGGAGGTAAGTAGGGCAGTAAGTAGGGCAGTAAGTTGGTTAGTAAGTAGTATGTTACTTTAATCTCGCCTCGTTTCTAGCTACTCATGGAATTTGTTGGGTAGGAAACACACTGATGCTTTACCCGGTAACCAACTATCGGGGGTTCAATTTAAATTAAAAAACGCACGTAAAAACTACACAGTAGTTTTTTCGAGTGACTAAATCTCAAGGACGCTACGCCAGTGTGGTTGTGGTGAATTACTTCTAATGCGAGGGATCTAAGCATGAAAGAATCGTCGTCAAATGGGTTAATCTCTATATTCAATAAGCGTTATTTCGTATTTCTAATATCGATTTTATGTATTCTCACTTCAACTGCATCATTTGCTACAGCGCGAGATCAGGCGAAAAGAATTCACGATAGATTGGCTGCATCTCCACCTTCTGAAACCGTTCTAAGTTCTATGGCGGCAAAAATTACCAGCGGTAACACCATTGGTGCGGCCATGGAAGCCATGGAAAATCCAGGTTTTTATAATATTTTTCTCAAAAACTATGTCACACCTTGGACTAATACAGCACAGACTGTGTTTTCACCGTTAACAGACTATACCGCGACAATTATAGGCATAGTCAGAGATGATGTATCGTTTAAAGAAATTCTGACCGGAGATGTCGTTTATGTTGGTTCGGCTAATGGTCTTACTCCTTATTCGCATACAGACAATCTGCATTATCAGGAATTAGAAGACAGTGGTGTAAACCTCGGTGACGTGGCCAATTTGGCGGCGATAACCCAATCAGGATTACCAGACTCACAATTAAATCCAGCTCAAACTGCAGGAGTATTAACTTCTCGTGCGGCCGGTGAAGCCTTCTTAGAGGCGGGTACGAATCGCAGAATGTGGGAATTTACTGCAAAGAATCATTTATGTCGGGAAATGGGAGATCTTAACGATATATCAAGAACACCTGATCGCATTAGACAAGATGTTTCACGCAGCCCCGGTGGCGACAGCACCATCTTTTTGAATTCTTGCGTCGGCTGTCACGCTGGAATGGATCCATTGGTTCAAGCATTCGCCTATTATGAATGGGACGAAGATCTGCAGAGAGTGGTTTATACCGATGGCAATGTACAAGCAAAGTATCTGATTAACAGCACGACTTTTCCCTTAGGTTACATAACCAGAAACGACAACTGGTCAAATTACTGGCGAGATGGCAAAAATGCGACATTAGGCTGGCGAGGCCCAAATAGCAGTGGTTCGGGAGTGAAAAGTTTAGGCGAGGAAATTGCTTCGAGTCGTGCATTTTCAACGTGTCAGGTTCAAAAGGCATTTCAAGAAGTATGTTATCGAGTACCAGCGAACCCTACAGAACGCGCGGAAGTCGATCGAATTGCCGATGTATTTGAAGCGAACAATTACAACATGAAACGCGTGTTTGCCGAAGTGGCTGGCTTTTGCATGGGTCAGTAACAACGTGTAAATGTAATAGCCTTTTTATTTAGAGTCTAAGCAAGAAAAACCCAATGTTAATGGGTAAAGACTCGGATATATACCGGCACTAACGTGGTAATCCAGTACAGTAAGTTGCAGGAGTCTTATGATGACAAAGTATTCAAGTAATAAAATTGTCCGAAACAAGGAAGAATGTCGACCAAGAGCTGTTGGTGGTTTTAAATTCAAAAGCATGTATTTGGTCTTTTTGGTGTTATTAATGTCTGCACTGTTTGTTGGTTGTGGAAGTGACGAAGAAGAAGCTCCACTAACAAACACCGGTAATCCTCCACCGAATAATCCCTCGCCGAATGATCCTACTGCGTCTGTGGATGAACAACGCGCTGCGTTTGAAACGAATTTATATCCTGTATTGGTTACTAATTGCGGGATATGTCACGCGGCCGAAGGGCCCGGAGAGACACCTGATTTTGCTCACCAAGAATCGGCAAGGGCCTATGATATTGTTATCTCTAATACGTTGGTGAATCTGAGTAATCCAGCTAATTCACGTTTAGTAATAAAACCACTCGGTAAGCATAAATGTACTGTGCCAACGTGTACGACGTGGTCTGATGAGATTCTTGCGGGAGTGATGGGCTGGGCCAACGCGGTGGCAGGCTCGGGAGGATCTGGCGCGGGAAGTAATGGGTCCAGTATTGTTAGCGCTTCGCTTACCTTAGCGCAAGGAACAAAAAATAATGGTGCAGGTAGAGTCGAAGACGCTATTATTGCAAAATATAATTTTAAGACTGGAACAGGTCGAACGGCTTTTGATACCAGTGGTGTGGCGCCGGCGCTTGATCTAGAGCTAAGTGCGGATGTAACTTGGATTCCGGGTCAAGGTATTGATATATTGGATCCTAATGCGAGCCAGGTTAGTAAGGCGGTAGGTACTCCCTCTGCAAGTAAGAAGCTCTACGATATGATTGCTGGGCCAGCCGGTTCAATGGCATATACGGTTGAAGCTTGGTTGATTAATGATAATACGGCACTCGATGGACCGGCAAGAATTGTTAGCTATTCATCCGATTCACAGAATCGAAATTTTACCATGGGGCAGGTGACGAGCTATTACAATTATCGAAACAGAAGCGATGTTACTGGTTTAAATGGATCGGCGCCCGCGCTTGAATCTGATAACAATGCCGGCGACTTAAAGACCGAGCTTCAGCATGTTGTGTTTACATTTGATGGGACTAATGGACGAAATATTTACGTAAACGGTATTAAAACAACCTATGAAGGTGTTGCCACAGATGGGGCAATTCCAGCGGATATATCAAACTGGGATGATACTTACACTTTTATTCTCGGAAATGAAGTGCCCGATAATGTTACGCGTCAGTGGTTAGGCAAACTGCTCTTTGTTGGTATACATAACCGTGCATTGACTGCTGATGAAATTCTGCAAAATACCTTGGTGGGCATTGGTGAAAAATATATTTTGGACTTCGATATTAGTGCGTTAGTCGATACCTCAGGAGCAACGACGAGCACAATAAGTTTGACGGTTAGTGAACTGGACCAGTACAGCTACGTTTTTGGCAAGCCTACATTAACAACCGATATTGCGATTCCTAGTATTCCAGTTAAAAACATAAGGATCTCAGTGAATAGTAATATCCCAGCCGCTGCACAAGCGTTTCGAAATATAGATACCACCGTTACATCTACTAATACCGAGTTGTCTTCATTGGGTGCCGTTATCGCAAAAGATACAGGGTCGGATACGGATCAATTTGCGTTGGTATTTGAGGTGCTAGGAAATAACACTAATGTTATTGTTGAACAAAATCCTGCTCCATTACCAGATCTAAGCATAAACGACGCTTCCCCAGAGCATGGTGTACGTACTTATGAGCAAATTAATAACACCATGTCGGTTCTTACGGGTGTAGATAAGGTGATAACAACGGCAACCTTTAATGACCTACAGCAACAATTGCCAAGTACACCGAATTTGGGATCGTTTGTATCCGCACACCAAATTGGGATTTCAAAATTGTCGCTGGAATATTGTGATGCCTTAGTGGAGAGTGACGCACTGCGAACCAATTTTTTCGGTAATGTATTTCAATTTACTTCTCCAGTAAGTGGTGCCTTTAGCAATCAAGCACAACGAGACATAATTATTAGCAATCTTGTTAACAAAATGGTTGGTACTAACTTAGGCGGCCAACCGAGCTTAGTTGAGCTTCAACCTGACCTGGATCAGCTAATTACTGAACTAAGTTCAGGTTGTAACGTGGCCTCCGATTGTGATCAAGCCAGAACCCGGACGATTGTCAAAGCAGCCTGCGCTGCAGTTCTGGGAAGTGCGGCAGTAATCATTGACTAATAGGTGCTGTTTTAACCAAGGCTATTTGAAAGAGGAAGTAACATGGACAAAATTGAAGATAAAAAAGGAAATGCTAAAAACGCTCACTTGGACTTTGATGAGCCATTGCAACTGGAGAATCATAGGCGACCTGTCACTCGACGTGAATTTATCGGTCAAGGATTAATGGCAGGTGGTGCAGCCGTAGTAGGTTCTGGAATGCTTGGTTTGTTAGGACCAAAAGCCTTTGCCGCAGTCACCGAAACACAGTGCGGTATTGTCGGTGGAGGTGGGGCAGGTGGTAGTGGGAAGGTTCCATTTATATGTGTGGATCTTTCCGGTGGGGCAAACATCGCTGGTTCAAATGTTCTCGTGGGTGGGGCCGGTGGTCAGATGGAATTTTTAAGTAACGATGGTTATAAGAAGTTGGGATTGCCCGCGAGTATGATTCCTAGTGTTCCAGGCCAAACCGCTACTCTCGACAGTAATAACGCGGGCCTTCTGTTTCATGCGGATAGCGCACTGCTCGCAGGTATCAGGGATGTAGCGACACAGACGACACTGGATAATGTAAATGGATCGATACTGTGTGCTCGTTCAGCCAATGACACCAGTGATAATCCTCACAATCCGATGTATGGTATCTATAAAGCGGGAGCCGAAGGTGATATTGTTTCCCTGGTTGGTTCAAGAAGTTCAGACTCGGGAGGTCGTTCTGAGGCGCCGGTTTCAATGGTCGACCTTAGTGTCCGACCCACTAAGATATCCAGCGGCAACGATGCGAGGGGTTTGATTGACACCGGAAAGCTTGCACAGCTTTTACCTAACGGTAATGATGCCACAAATGTAATGTCAGCAATTCAACGCATTAGTGAGAAAAAACTAAGTAAAATACAAGAAACCGCCAAGTTAAAAGAGTTGGTTGAGTGTAAATATCTTGAGAGTACCGTGGCCGCATCGGGTGATCCAAACCGAACCGATATTGATGCGGACGCCAATCTACAATCTGTTTTTACGGCGGCTGGATTAGATATTAACGATTTTCAGAAAACCGCAGCGGTTTCAAAACTGGTGGTTAACGGTCTCGCCGGAGCCGGTACGGTTCAATTCGGTGGCTACGATTACCACAATAGTACACGCACAACCGGTGATGCTCGAGACCGACAGGCTGGCAGGGAAATAGGTGCAGCATTGGAATACGCTAGGCTACAATTGAAGCCCCTTATGATTTATGTGTTTAGTGATGGCTCGGTGGCTAGTGATGGTACCATTGACAGTACTGGCAAAGGCATCTGGAAAGGGGACAACTCATCGACCTCCGCATCATTAATGCTGGTATATAATCCATTGGGATTTCCGCAAATTGCGAATAACAATAGTCAAATTGGTTTCTTCAGGCCAAATGGTTCCATAGAAACGGCCGCTACGGTTATTAGTAATAATGTAGACCAGTTAGCAGAGGCGGTTGTTTTAAACTATATGGCATTGAATGGTGATGTTGGGCGTTTTTCCGAAGTGCTACCAACTCACGGTTTGGGTGCAAGTGCCGCAGATTTAGATGCATTAACTGCGTTCCAACCTATCGTATAAAAGAAAGAGGGGGCAGATTCTGCGCCCCCTCGATCCCATTCTCCCACGATGTAACGTGCGCAGTACCCACGTATAACCACCCTTCCAATACAATTTGAGGCGCTAAATGGTCGCTCCAGGCCATCCCTGGCCTCCGCGACACTTGTACATCCATGTACATCGGTCGCTCCAGGCCATCCCTGGCCTCCGCGACACTTGTACATCCATGTACATCGAGAAAATTCGTGAGTATGGGGCACGTTACATTTGATGTTCGGTGTGATTATTGATATATAGGTCCCTATGAGTGTCCTATTAATTACTATATGAAAATAATCATGAGCACTTCAGTTGCTAAAAAATCAAGCCTAATACGAAAATTGAGTCGCACATTCATCGCTGGTTCATTGGCAGCATTACCCTTAGCGTTAACTGTGGGTATTGTGGTATGGCTAGCAGAGTTTATTAATCGTTTTTTAGGCCCCACTAGCGCGTTTGGAAAGTTCTTAGGCTCCTTCGGGTTAAGGTTTATGGCCTCTGAGTATGAGGTAGTTGCGTATTTAATTGGGATGGCCTCCACACTGCTGTTGATCTACTTGCTTGGTGTGTTTGTAGAAACGGGTATTAAGAATCGTTGGCAATCTTTGTTAGACAGCATCTTAAATCGCGTCCCGCTAGTTAGCACAATTTATAATGCGCTAAATAAGCTGACGCGTATGTTCGAGCTTAAGGATGAACCGGGCATGAAATCGATGAGTGCAGTAATGTGCCATTTCGGCGGTAAAGGTAAGGGTACAGTTGTTTTGGCGCTATTAACGACTCCAGAACCCATACACCTGAAGGGCCACGATTACTACGCCATTATGATTCCCACTGCGCCTGTTCCTTTTGGAGGTGCAATTTTGTACCTACCGGTTGAATGGGTAGAATCGGCCGATTTAGCCTTTGATGGGCTACTAAACATCTATATGTCCATGGGTGTTACTTCATCAGATTACTTTCACAAGCAACAAGTTGATAATTCCACAGACAAAAAGCCGGAATAAAGCGAATTAATGAATCCCTACGTTATTATACTTAGTCTTTTTATTGTCGGTAGTTTGTCTGCAACTCTATGGGGTTGGCTTATAATCTCAAAGGCCCGAAAAACATTAGTCTGGCCAAATGTCACAGGAATTGTAGAAGAGGCCACACCCACATCTGAAGTAGATGATTTGTTACCACATATATTATTTAGCTACACCGTATCTGGACAGGCCTATCGACACACTCTTGATTTCCCAAGGGGAATGACGCCTACTCCAGAATTTACCTCCAGTTATATGGCGCGGTTCCCTGTTGGTGCCAGTGTTCAAGTTTATTATGATCCGGAAAATGTCCATAATGCTACTCTCGAACCTGGTCCAGTTAAAGGTGACTGGTTGATTTTTGCTATAGGGTTTTGTTCGACGTTGCTTGGTACACTATTTTTATTATTTGGTGGCGAGTGATAAGTACTTGTCTCGATATCTAACTTATTCTTGCAGCAAGGCTACTACCCTATGGGTAATCGCCATAATTAATAAAACGGCGGCCCCGAATATATAGAGCCCTGAATGAACCTGTATACTCGCAATGGCACCTAATTTCACCGTTACGATTAATACTGCTACTACTAAGACGTCAAGCATTGCCCAACGTCCATAGTCGTGCATGAGATGCAAGTATCTTTTTACCTTATTAGTAGGTGTGTTTCTTTGGTTTATTAAGACAAAAAGAAAATAGATTTTAACCACAGGTAAGACAATGCTAAATCCACAAAGAACGATGAATAAAATGTATTGACCTTTAGTGAGAAGTTCCACGATTCCGGAAAACACAGAAAACGTATTAGTTACAACGACAAATTTGGATAAGGTCATCATTGGTGTCACGATGCCAAAGGCGAGTAATAATAGTGCCAATACAAGTAAACCTTTTAAAAAATGGGTTTCATTAGCGGCTATTTTTTGCATGATTCCCAAGCGAGTGAGGGAATTTTGTAGAAATTTCAATGCTATTTACCTAAGATTATATTATTTACTGACAACAAGCTCTGGCTATATTCTATAAGTAAATTTAGAAAATGCTTGTGATGAGTCTGAATTTTTTACAAGAGGGGTATATGTTACAGGAAATCACCCGCAGTTGCAGCTTAATGGAGATTAGGAGTGAAGTGCATTGGAATCAGAGCTTGTTAAATTTCCCCTTAAAGGCGATTGGGTCGCCTATCATACGCCGGCGGACAAAGTTCCAACGAAGTGTAGTTATTTATTTTTCTCGATATTGTATTTTTTCATTTTTTCCCACAGAGATTTTCGACTGATGTTTAGATGCTCAGCCGTTTGATTAATACTTCCGCCGTAATTTTCTAACACCGCCTGAATTTTGTCTTTTTCAAGTGCTTCGAGATATTCTTTCAGAGATACACTGCTGGTGCCAAATGACCTGTCAGGTGTATTTGCGACCGGAAAAATATCTTGTTTCATGATCTGTGGATTATTTGCCATTATGCAGGCACGCTCGAGGGTATGTTTGAGTTCGCGGACGTTGCCAGGCCAATGGTGACTTAACAGCGCCTTTTTCGCAGAATAATGTAGTGAACTAGTATTATCGGTGTATTTGTTATTATGCTCTTTGAGGAAACGCTCAGCAAGCCACAAAATATCATCTTGTCGTGAACGTAAGCTGGGGACAATCGTTTGAACGACATTAATTCGAAAAAATAAATCGTCCCTAAATAAACCAGCGCTCACCTGCTGCTCTAGATCTTTATTGGTTGCAAAAATTAACCGTGGTGAAACGCCTATATCTTTTTCGCCACCCACTCGCTTGAAATTGCGCTCTTGCATAACCCGTAATAGTTTGGCTTGCATGAATAAAGGCATATCGCCAATTTCGTCTAAAAGCAGGGTGCCTTTATGGGCCTGTTCAAATACACCTTTATGTGTTCTCGTCGCGCCAGTAAATGCACCCTTTTCATGTCCGAAAAGTTCGGATTCGAACAAGTTTTCAGGGATGGCTGAGCAGTTAATGGCGACAAAGGGCCCGTCACTATTTTGTTGTTGATGTAAGAAGCGTGCAACCACTTCTTTCCCGACGCCAGATTCTCCAGTAATTAATAAAGGCGTCTCAGTATAGTTTGAAAGCTTATTTAGGTGCTTTTGGATAGTCAGCATTTCGGGAGAAACTCCCAGTTCACACGTTACATTATCTGTTTTATTGGTATTAGGAATAAAAGGAATGGATTTTAATTTGCTTATTAGTGTATCCGGATGAAACGGTTTCGCAATAAAATCCGTCGCGCCGCGTTTAACTAAATCCTTGGCGTGTTCAATGTTACCGTGTGCGGTTATAAATATGGTTGGTGGTATAGACTGTTTTTCATTAATCAGTCTAGAGTATAAGTCATGGCCATCCATATCGGGTAAACACATATTGCAAAGTACAATGTCACAACGATTACCTTGTATTTTTTTGTAAACCTTATGTGCTCTATCGGAAAGATCAACACCAAACCCTTCAAGTATTAGTCTTTCCCGGATCGATTCACTCGTAACGGGGTCATCGTCAACTACACATACATTAGGTGAAGATTCCATGCTCATTTTATTTCCTTTACAGCGTCAATGATTATGTTGCTATGACATTTAGTCCTCTAACTTTTCGCGTGTTCTTGTGTATTTTGAAGATGGTTGTACGTGCAGGGTTACGTACGTAAAGGGCGCTAGCGTTTAATTAATTGAATACTCAAAAGCACCGCTACTTCAGAATAACGTTGGATGAGGGAAAGTGTATTGGTGTACGTACCAAAATTAAAATCACGTTATATTCTTAAGACGTGAATACATCATTAGTGATTCGTAAACAATACAACATTTATATCGCCCCCGGTTAAGGATGTGATCCACAGTACAATATTAACTTTATGCCCTTTTATATAACGATTGTTTGAATGCTTCTGTTATATGAACTCTAGCGAGTAATTATATTTAGGTCAACTCAGTTTTATTAAAACTTCCTTAACACTAAGGTGATTTTGTTACCAAACGGTAACGCCGATCAAGTCTTTTGTTTCTTAGTGGTAACTCAAATTGAACGAGCAAGCGAGCAATGTGTTGAATAGTAATGAATTATGTATTTGGCATAAGAGTTGTACCTAATTTAGGTCAAAGGATCTAATAAATCGGCAAGACTATAGAAGATTTGGAAGCTTAAATTCAGTTTTTTTGGATTTATAACACTAGTGTTTTGCTTGGTTATAGATAGTTTAAATGAGCCGGTTTTTGGCGCAATAGGAAATTAATATTCACGGCTTGGATTTGAGAATACAAGGGTGATAAATATGAAATTACGATGCAAGAGAAATTCTAGCTGCAGGCTAATTTTAATAATTTTTATATTATTCTTTATTGTAACCTGTGGTGGGGGAGATGAAAATTCAAGTCTCATATTGACAGATGATGATGGCCATCATAAACATGATAATGATGGTGTTAGTAGCGACAATATTATCGCGGTGCACAATCCTCGATCGTCTCAATTTGATGACGAAAAATGCTTAAATTGCCATGAAGATATTCCCAATGCGCAAAATTTAGACTCCACTATTCCAAATGCCCACGTTGCCATGTTGCCATTTACTCCGGGGGAAAAGGGCACTCAATGTGTTTGGTGCCATACTGATGTTAGTGAAAATTTGATTCAAGCTAACGCTGCTCGAAACCCATTTCAAACCAACATAAGAAAAACCGTTAATACCCAGTTGTGTGCTATTTGTCACGGTCCAGTAGGTCCCGGCAAGCAGTTTTATCAAACAGGATTAACGACGAGTGGCGATCCTGATGGGGCTCAACTCTATCACTACTTGTGTGCGGCCTGTCATAAAGAATTATCCAACTCCGAAGTCAAAGGTGAGTCCACTCAAGAAATCTATGCAGCCATTGCAGAAGATGAAGGCGGTATGGGCCCACTGAGTGTATTGAGTCCGCAATGGATACAAGCCATAACTGTGGCCTTGGGAGGAGATCCAACGCTTCCACCGGATATGCCACAAGCAGGTACGGGTGCTGCATTGTATCAACAATACTGTTCCAACTGTCATGGCACGTTGGCCAATTCAACCAAGGCAGGCGCTACGGCCGCTGCTATACAAGGTGCCATTACGGCTGATACGGGTAGTATGGGGTCTCTTGGTTTCCTTACCGCGCCACAAATCCAATCCATTGCTGAAGCCCTAGGTGGTGGTACCGGTGGTAATCCAGGACCAGGTCCAGGGGGTGGCATGGGCGGTACCGATGGTGCGAGCCTCTATCAAAACAATTGCTCCAGTTGTCACGGAGACTTAGCCAATTCGAATCAGGCAGGCGCATCGGCCACTCTTATACAAACAGCCATCCTAAGTGATACGGGTGGAATGGGATCACTTAGTTTCCTTACCGCACAACAAGTCCAAGCCATTGCGGATGCCCTAAGTGGTGGTGGCGCAGGAGGAGGTACTGGAGGTGGTGGTACTGGCGGTACCGATGGAGCAAGTCTATATCAGAGCAATTGCTCCAACTGTCACGGAAGCTTAGCCAATTCGAACCAGGCAGGCGCTTCGGCTACTCTTATACAAAATGCCATTGATAGTGATACGGGTGGTATGGGTGTACTTAGTTCCCTTACTGCGCAAGAGATCCAGGCTATTGCGGATGCTTTAAGTGGTGGTGGCACAGGAGGCGGAGGTACTGGAGGTGGTGGTACTGGCGGTACCGATGGAGCAAGTCTATATCAGAGCAATTGCTCCAACTGTCACGGAAGCTTAGCTAATTCGAATCAGGCTGGCGCTTCGGCCACTCTTATTCAAAATGCCATTAATAATGACACGGGTGGTATGGGTGTACTTAGTTCCCTTACTGCGCAAGAAATCCAGGCCATTGCGGATGCTTTAATCAGTGGAGGCGGTGGCGGTGGAGGTGATACCGGCGGCGGTCTACCACCCACCCACACCAATAGTGAAGAAGGAGTATTACACGCGGATGGAAATAACACCCCATATTCCAGCGGGTGCACCGCTTGTCACGGATCGACTCTGCAAGGTAGTGTAGGACCTTCTTGCTTTGCTTGTCACGGAGTGAAATGGAATGAAAATCCGCCGAGCGGTGGTGGTGATGGAGATGATGATGATTAAGTCAACAAAATCTAACGGAGGTAAATCAAAAATGGCCAATGACAAACTCAGCAATTGGCTGAATCCTTCAATAACTCGTCGCACCTTTCTAAAAGTCAGCGGTACCCTAGCATCGGCTGCGGCGATAAGCCCGGTGTTTACCAATACGAAACCCGCTAATGCAGCTGCAGTCGGTGCACTATTGGCTACGGGAGAAAACCAACCCGATCCGGTAGAGTCAGCCGAAAACATTATATATAGCGTTTGCCAAATGTGTCATTCGCGTTGTGGTGTTAGAGCAAAAGTGATCGATGGCGTATTGGTTAAGATTGACGGTAATCCTTATCATCCTAATAATCGCGATGTCGATGAAAATAATGATCCGGATCGTCTTACGTACAATACAGATCCTGCAGGTGCCTATACTGAAATCGGGCGAATGTGTTTAAAGGGTCAGTCCGGTATTCAAACAGTGTATGATCCCTATCGCATCCAACAACCGTTAAAACGAGTTGGGCCGCGCAATTCCGGTCAATGGGAAACTATTAGTTGGGATGAGGCGTTTAGTGAAATCGCCGCCAAGATTAACCAACTGATACCGCCTGCTGAGCGCGATCAATTAATCGATCCAGATAAACCAGAATTGGGTGCCAAGAGAAATCAATTAGGATTCGCACCCGGTCGCAGTGTTGAAAAAGAGATGAGTGAACGCATTTGGAAAAATGCTTGGGGAACAGCAAATTATGGCCTGAGTCATACCTCGGTTTGCGAAGTGTCACGGCATATAGGTAACGAGTTGATTACTTGGGATCCTAATGGTAGTAAAAATAGCATGGGTGGCGGCCGATCGGAAGGATGGCAAGCGGATATATTGGGAGCCGAGTATATCATTTTTGTTGGTGCTAACCCTTTGGAGGCGGATTTCCCCATGGTAGGATTGGCGCGTAACTTAATGCAGTTCAAACGTAACGGTGGCAAATATGTCAGTGTTGATCCGCGTTTCAATAACACAGCGGCTCAAGCACACCAGTGGGTACCCATTAGTCCCGGTATGGACGCGGCATTGGCTATGGCAATGATTAGTTGGATCATCGAACATAATGCCTATGATGCTACCTATCTAAGCAATACCAATAAATCAGCCGCTAACGCTGATGGCGAACCCACCTGGACGGATTCTACCTATTTAGTGGGAAACTTCACCGACAGTGACGGCAAGTCGTTCCAACGCTATATTACCGCCAAAGAAGCGGGTATCGCAGATGGTACAACGGTAATGGACGATGACTATGTTGTTTGGTCCAATAACGCAATGGCGGGCTACAATACCGTCGATCATGGTGACTTGGATACGATGCAATCTGTCGAGTTAAACATCGATGGGACAACAAGCACCGTGCAAGTGCAATCGTCATTCAGTTTGTTGAAAACGTCCGCATTTAACATGTCACGGACAGATTATGCCAATGTTTGTGAAGTACCCTTAGAGGTCATAGAAGGTTTGGCAAGTGAGTTCGTCAGCCATGGCAAGAAGGCCGTGGCCATGACTTACCGAGGCCCCATTAAACATACTAATGGTTTACATGCTCAGCTGGCTATTCAACATTTAAACACCCTCATCGGAAACTATGACTGGAAAGGAGGTTGTACTGCCGGTGGTGGCGGCTGGAATCATAAGTCGGGTGTGGTTAATCTGGGTAAGGTTGCTGGTGACCCCGGTCATGAAGGTATCCGAATCGACCGTGCCAAAACTTTTTATAATGCAAAAGAGGCCGGTAGTTTATTTACGGGTTATCCGGCCAAACGTCCCTGGTTCCCCTTCGGAACCCATGGTAATTATCAAGAAGTCATTCCCAGTATGCAGGATGCTTATCCGTATTCAATGAAGGCCATGATTACCTTTTGGAACGCCTGGCCGTATTCCACACCATCGTTAAGAAAAGTGTGGGAGGAAACCATAGGTGATGAAAATCAATTACCCTTATTAGTATCCATTAGTCCGGTTATCGGTGAGGTTGCCGCGTGGGCGGATTACATTCTTCCTGATTCGGTCTACTTGGAAAAATTCTCGGTTCCAGGTGTTCCCTGGCGTGTTAATAAAGGTTCATCATTTCAACAGCCTGTGGTTGGTGCGTTTGATGGCAAACCTATCGGTGTGAGTCCGGAAAATGGTGGTGTTGGAAATAGTATCCCTGTTAATGCGACGAATAACTACACGCCGGCATTGCCCAATACTAAAGCCGTATTGGATATTCATATTGGTTTGGCAAAAGCTCTTGGTTTACCAGGTGTGGGGGATAACGCCTTGTTAGATGACGCCGGTAATCCAGTGGGTCATTTACACAATAGCTGGGACTGGGCCAAGGCCCAGTTAATGAATATTGCCAACAGTACACAGGGCAAATATCCAGGTATTACGGTTGAAGAGATCTTATCAAAGGGTGGCGTATTTGATAATCAAACTGAAGAATATACTGGGGCGCAATTGAGTTACCAATACGGAAATATTATTCGTACCTTTATTGACCCTATTGCCAAGACCAAAGATTCGGTCACGGGTGATTATTATCGCGGTTCGCCTGCTTATTTTCCAGTAGCCCATTCCGATGGTACCCCCATAGTAGATCCAGGTTTTCCATTAAAAATGATTACTTACAAGACCGTTCATCACGGACAGTCACGCACCAGTATTAATCCCTGGTTAATGTTATCGATTCCGGAAAATCCCGTGGAGATCAGTGCTGTAGACGCCGAAAAACTAGAGATTGAGACCGGTGATCGAGTGCGCGTAAGCTCTGCAAGCAGTACCGGCGGCATCGAAGGTAAGGCCTTGGTTACGCAAAGACTGAAGCCGGGTGTGATCGCCATTTCCCATCATTATGGTCACTGGGAACAACAAGCACGTGCTCATGTTATTGACGGTGAACCTGCCGGTCACGATCCTAGTCGAGGTGCAGGCCTACAACCTACTCAAATAATGCGCACTGACAAGGTCTATTCCAATGTTAGCCTTCAAGAACCTATTGGAGGAAGTTGTTCTTTTTACGACACGTGGATTAAGGTCGAAAAAGTATAAGGAGGTGAATGACAATGCCACAACTCGGTTGGTTAATCGATTTAGATAAATGTACAGGAT
>Ga0316187_10001362_pt1 | contig 20958 bp, 15 predicted proteins | sample CroRivburrow1_MG_FD_204927 | JGI IMG/M metagenome (GOLD analysis project Ga0316187, IMG submission 204927) | Coastal sediment microbial communities from Maine, United States - Cross River worm burrow 1 | ecosystem: Environmental > Aquatic > Marine > Coastal > Sediment | place: USA: Maine...
AGCTTCTGTTTCAAATTCATTTCCAAACCCATTGAGGTATTGTAATTCATCAGGATTGATCATGTTTACACCTTATGATTTCTTTAAAACTACCAAATTAAAGTTTGCATCAGAGGTTCGTAGTTTTATCAATTTAGAAATTTAGTTATTCATGATGACAAATATACACTTTCTATTGGTAGTCGGTTATCCTACGATATCCATTAATGTTATGTTACACAATTTTATGCTACGGATGAGAACATCCCACAGAATCCATTTATACCGCGTAATTATTCCAACATCTGAGTGTCTATATATCTACCAAAAGATTCTGATACTCCTGCAAAAACATTCATTGTCTTATAGATCTCGCTGGCTTGGTCAGCCAAGTCGTTAATTTCCGGGAAAGGCGAATGTGCTGCTGGCAATCGCAGAAGAAGTTGATGCTCTTTATACGGAATCCCCTCCTCCTGCATCTCTTCAGATTCCTGTCAGCAAATCAGACACCCCCGCTAAACGTTAGCTTCGCAGGAACAAGGTCAATTTTGAGTAATTGCCCTTTTCATTGTGATTTGATCTGGCAATTAAAGATCGCTGATGTTCTACCAAAAATCTCTTTCCCTTTCCGTTACTACATTGTCGCATTTATTTACCAAGTACAGTGACTATTTTTTGTTTATTAACATCAACGCTTCAATGTTCTGTATACGATTTTTAATAGATTAATTTTTATTGCTAACAACATTAGAGAAGCCGAGATGAAAATATATATAATTTTATTGCTATGCTTACTTTGTTCTGATGTTTCTCAAGGAGCTATTTATAGACCGCTTGATTTTAAATTCATAGATGCATCAAATCATAAAATGGTAATGCATGCACAATCTGTTGCTGCATATATATTATCTGAGAAAGTTACTTATGATTCTAAAAAACAAGTATATTATCTAGAAATACAGAAGATAGGTAAAAAATATAATCTATGTGAAAATGAACTTTTTTATGAACGAACTTCTATTGCTAATTGTACAGGTTTTTTGGTTTCACCAAGAGTGCTAATTACAGCGGGTCATTGCGTAACCAAGGTTTGCGACCAAAAAAATTCTGGTTTTTGGTGGTTTGGTTTTACTGACAAAAAAATACGCTCTCTTCCACAAAATAGAAGACATGTTGAGGTTAAAGAAGAAAATTTTTATAGGTGTGACAAGATCTTAGAGCATCATTTTTTGGGAGATGCTTTTGTGGACATAGAACAGAATGATTATGCCATGATTCTGTTAGATCGTATTGTGATTAATAGTATGCCTCTTCTCTTCAGAACCGAAGGTAAAGTTGAAAACAATGCTAGAGTTTTAACAATTGGGCATCCTTTAGGTTTTGCAAAAACCATATCTGACAATGCAACGATTAAGCTCAACTTCCACAAGTATTATTTCTCAGCGGATCTTGATGCAATAGATGGAAATTCTGGCGGCCCTGTTTTAAATGAAGAAACGGGTATTGTTGAAGGTATTATTGTTAGAACATGTACAGGTAGACCTTCCTTTTTTATTGATAGAAGTAAAAATGAGTGGTGTAGGAGATTATATATCGATAAATTTTACTATGGAGGCACTGATATAGTCAGGATTACTTCAATACCAAATATTATTAAGTGGCTTGAAATTTATAAATGAAAAAAATATATTTCAATAGAGCCTTTGCTAAAAATAAATATTCGGAAAATAAATAATGCCTGAAAATTTGCGTGAAAAAATGCTTCATGAAATGAAGCATAAGGGAATATTTGAACAAGTGCAAAATTACGCTTTGGCCTATGCCGACACGGTCTATGGTAGAAACGTATTTCCAAATGATGATGCAGTCGCTGACTTGGATAAATTCACAGAAGTATTGCCCCGTTCTACAGGAGAGGCAACGGCAATATTAAAATTTTTGAATCAGTATGGTTCACCGGCAACAGTTGCACAGACAGGAGGCCGCTATTTTGGTTTCGTTGACGGTGGTGTTCTTCCTGTATCTTTAGCTGCACGAATAATGTCAGATTTCTGGGATCAGAATGCGGCACTTTATGACATGTCTCCACTTGCATCGAAGCTTGAAGAAATATGTGAGTCATGGCTTCGGGAACTATTCGGTTTGCCCAATAAAGTGGTTGCTGGATTTGTAACTGGCTCTTCTCTTGCTATATTTTGTGGACTCGCTGCAGCTCGATATCGAGTTTTTCTAAATAACAATTGGGATATAAATAAAAAAGGTTTCTATGGTGCGCCTAAAGTAAGAATAATTGCAGGACAACAAGCACATGGGACGGTGTCTAAAGCTGTTGCTCTTTTAGGGTTCGGACTTGACAATATAGAGTGGGTTGATACAGACTCAGAGGGCAGGATTCTACCATCAAAAGTCCCTGAACTGGATGAGAACACTATACTTATTCTGCAAGCAGGAAACGTATGCTCAGGATCATTTGATCCTTTCGATGAAATTTGTACAAAAGCCAATAAAGCAAAAGCATGGATACATATTGATGGCGCGTTCGGTCTATGGGCTGCAGCCTCCAGCAATTTTCAGCATCTTACAAGAGGAATTGAGAAAGCAAATTCTTTCTCATTGGATGGGCATAAAACGCTTAATACTCCCTATGATAATGGTATTGTCCTTTGTGATGATAAAGAAGCGCTGACACATGCCTTACATGCTTCAGGGTCATACATTAGGAAAAGTGAAAATAGAGATGGGATGTTTTACACTCCTGAAATGTCCAGAAGAGCTCGATCTATTGAGCTTTGGGCTGCCTTAAAATACTTGGGAAAAGACGGTGTTGATGAGCTGGTACTGGGTCTTCATCAACGGGCATTGCAATTTGGAGAAGAGCTAAAGGTCGAAGGCTTTCAGGTTCTCAATGATGTCGTTTTTAATCAGGTGGTTGTGGCGTGCGATACCGACGTGTTAACAGCACAAACTATGCAAAATATCCAAAAATCTGGTGAGTGTTGGGCAGGTGGCGCTGAGTGGAACGGAAAAGTAGTTATCCGAATAAGTGTTTGTTCATGGGTTACAACTGAGAGTGACATTACACATTCTGTTAGAGCCTTCGTTGCAGCAAGAGAAAAGGCTATGGAAAAATATTGAAACACATAACATAGTGCTACAGCGGACGCAAAAGCCGCTCCGCTGAGCTTAACGTTATGATTGCCAACTCAAATATTTCTAATTTCTTAAATTCCTGAATCAGTACCTTCTTACAGTGAATCTTCAGTTCGGCAGAGGGGCGGTGATTTGCTGACAGGAATCTGAAGAGATACAGGAAAAAGCTCCAGTTTAAACACCTGTTTCGCCGGTTAAAATATGTACAGATAAGGTCAAAGCAACCCTTGTAGAAATGACCACCAGTGCACTATTGCTCTCATGTCCTTATGGTGCTAAGTTGCCATTCTGTTTTTCCACTAATCCAGCACCATTTTTTACCAACCTTCTATCTGTATCATTTCAGTCACAAGTAAGGTCATTATTTTGTCTCAAAATTCAGTGATTTTTCTGGCCAACCTATCACCGGCAGAATGGTGTGTAGCTGGAGTGATTCTTTTTGTAGCTTCGGTTGTTCGAGGTCTTACGGGGTTTGGCTTTTCAGCAATCATCGTAACCGGATTGAGTCTTATCCTGCTGCCTGCTCAAACTGTTGTTCTCGCTCTATTGCTCGAGATTGTCGCCAGCATCCACCTCTTGCCCACCGCGTGGAAACATATCAACTGGCCTCTGCTGGGTGCCCTTGGAATTGGTTTATTGGTTGGAACCCCGATAGGCGTCTCTCTTCTTGCCTGGCTTGATCCTGATGTAATGCGGCTCGTGATTTCCTTTTTAGTCCTCACTTTTTCCCTGTTGCTCTTGAACGGCTATAGCTACAGAGGGCCCCAAAATTTCCCTGTTTATAGCGGAGTTGGGCTATTGTCCGGTATCTGCAACGGTACCGCTGCTTTGGGAGGATTGCCGATTGTAACGTTTCTGTTATCTACGCAGGCTAAGGTTGCAACCACAAGAGCGACCCTTATCGCTGCCTTTTTAGGAACCGACATTTATGCCTTGGTTCTTGCTGGCGGTCACGGCCTGGTAACCAGCACTGCATTAACCTATGCTATAATATCGCTGCCGGTCGTGATAGGTGGAGTGTCTCTCGGAAAGCGTCTGTTTAACAAAGCGAGCCCCCGATTTTTTAAAAGGTCAGCTATTCTTCTTCTGCTCGGACTATCATTGACGGGAATTATACACGCGATAGCAAAGATGGTTTAGCAAGTGATACTGATAACTTGCTTTAGCCATCCACATTTCAAATTGAATAGTCCTCTGAGATCTTTCAAGTTTCTACGCGACGACACCCCGTTTTAGGGCCAATAATCGGTGAAGATTGGTACCGGATAGACTCGGAGGTTTCCATCGCCAATATTCCATCTTAGTAAGACAGTCCAAGCTAACATTATTCCTGTCTCTCTTAAGTTTCTTATTAGCAAATCAATTGCCCTGTCAAACGGTAGGTTTACAGGAAGAATGTAAAGTTGATGTCTTGAAGTGGAATATTTACCTTCGTGTTGGCAATATTAGCGCCTTAAGAAGGAACTGGAAATTACACAATGCGGAAGATCCAGCCTTGAAAGGATGCCAGCAATTATTTTGTTATTTGGCAATAATGGGGGCGTAGTTAGGGTTTAGTTTTAAATATCAATTAGCCCATAAAGCTGAATCGCTATAACAAATGATAACTTTATCATGTATTTCACATAATCATCACACCAACTACTCTGTTAAATGAAGACTAGAGGAATGGAAAAGTTCCTCGATAGATAACGTTCGACTGCATAATCCTTGTTCATAGGAATACCGAAAAAAAGTTTCCAGAGTTTTACGATTGGAGTCAATTCCGTAAGTCCAGAAGTTCTTACCCATTAAAGCTCTTGTAGCTGCCAACTCTTGCGAAACCCAAGGCAAGGTAGTCTTGTACCAAGCACTTTTGTTCAAGTAGTCGTAGGTTGACTGTTTGGCTTGGGAGTATGCGTTAAAAACTGCTTCAATCAACCATGGATTTTTTTCCAAAACAGCCTTCTTGATCGCGACAGCATGCATAATCGGAAAAATGCCTGTTTTAGAATAGTATGCTTGTTCGGTTCTTCGAGAATCCGGAAAGAGCCTCGCAACCTTGGGGTGACCTTCAGTATAGGCCCTTGGTTCCGCAGCGTGAAAAAGCGCATCAACTTCCCCAGATTCAAGCAAATCGGATTCATCTTTACCGGCGGGTCCCGTAATAACTGACAGACCATTGGGAATAACATTTTCCTGCTTCGACGGACCTCCTGAGGCCTTTGCAGTAGAGTCGCTCGCTGAAATAACCCAGTGGACGTCCTTCGGGGTTACCCCATACTCGTCCTGAACGATACCACGGATCCATGTCAACGAACTTGACGAATACCCCGGTGTGGCAATCTTCTTGCCACGCAAGTCCTCTGGCGTTTCAATGCCACGGTCTGTACGAATGTAAATACTTTTGTGTCGAAATACGCGCAGCGGGAAAACCGGAATAAGAGTGTAATCCCTAAAACCGTCATTATCATAGGCGAGCATAAAGGGATGAAGTCCTATTTCAGTAACTGCTCGTGTTTGCGGGCCGTTAAAAATATGCGTATTCATCTCGCCAATGGACGAAACCTCGAAAGTAATAGCACAATTTTCAATTTCAACATCGCCATCAATTAACGCTTTAACCCGGTCGTAATCATATCCGGCTATCTTGAGCTTTAGTCTGGTTGATTTATTTGTACTGGCCCACGAGATCGTATTACCTGTGAGGCTCAAGAGGCCGGTCGCCGCGGCAGTAGTTAGAAAGGCTCGACGAGAAATATCAATGGTTTGTTTATTTTCTTTAGATTTCAAATGCTATTCCCCTCAGTTTAAAGCTGCAGTACAAAGGCCTCGCGAACACCAGTACAAAGGCCTCGCGAACACTAAAGGTCCGAGAGGCCTCGTTTTGCGTTTTACCGCCCTATGCCTGGATCCAGATTAGGATCGAATGGCAGTTCATCGAGATGCTCAATGTACTCTAGAGGATCAAAAGGCAGTTTGTCTAGGTTGATATAAGGATTGGCCAACGCTTTGACTTCCGGGGTGGCATTATCAATACCTGTCCACGGAATACCGTGCTTCTCGGTAGAATTCGGATATTTTTTCATCCATAATTCATGCCTTAAACGCATACGATTAAACGGGCTTTTAAGATGGATGAGATTGACTAGCATCGGCGTGTATTCACGAGGGTCGGCTGGCAAAAAGAAAAAACCAGCTGGAATACCGCTTGCTTCTCCTACCGGATCTGATGAAATCCAGTGGCGTTTGTAATCTCCTTTAACTGTCGCTCCTAAGTTGGGACCAGCGTAAATAAACACGTAATCGCGGCGGCTATGCGTGTCGCCATTCAACAACAAGGATGTTTGATCAATCCCGTCAATGACTCGATCCGTTGGGATATGTTGAGTTACTCCACCCAAACGTGCAAAAGTGGTGAATAGATCCGCCTCATGAATAATATCACCAACTAATTGACCCGGCTCAATCACGCCTGGCCACCAGGCCATGGCGGGAACTCTTACTCCACCTTCCGTAAAATCACCTTTTCCACCACGGAAAATAGTTTCAGCCATGCCGAGGCCAGGTGGTGGATTGTGCGCCATGGGACCATTGTCGGCCATCGCAATAACGAGGGTGTTTTCAGCAATACCCCACTCCTTTAGCTTGTCCATTACCTTGCCGACAAAAGGGTCTACATTACACTGCAATCCATCTTGAAGGATACTCCGGGATGATGAACACTTTTCTGGGTTAGGGATGAAACTAGTTAGATTCGGCCAGTTGGCTATATAGAACGGCTTACCAGCTTTGGCATTACGCTCAATAAACTCTAGGGTGCGCCGTTGTGCCTCAGGGTCGATCTTCAGATAGTTCTCATGGCTGTTGTCACCCCATTGCAGAGTTTTACCACCTTTGACACCTTCCGCCATTTGAACCCAGCCTTTAGTAATAAATGTGTCATCAAGTTTATAAGGGTCCGGAGGCAGAATGTCCTCGATCAACCCGATTGAGGCGTTCGCTCCTTCGGCGAGTCTTGTATTGAGAGACAGAATTTGGTTATAGCCCGTGAAAAAGGCTTCGTCAAAACCTTGGTTGTGGGGATAGCTTTCTTCAATATCACCCAGATGCCACTTACCGTGGAATGCCGTGGCATAGCCGTTCTGCGATAGCATTTCAGCGATGGTTACTTCTTCGGCTCGCATGCCGTGGCTTTCCCGAAGCATTCCGATATTATACATGGCATTTCGTATCGGAAGGCGTCCCGTTGTGACTGCTGCCCGGCTCGGAGTACAACCCACTTCCGTGTACATCCTCGTGAACAACATACCTTCTTCAGCCAGAGTATTAAGATGCGGTGTTTCTAGTCCGCGTACTTTTTGAATTGCCGGTATCCCGACATCACCGAAAGCGGTATCATCCCACATAATATGAATGATATTCGGCGGTGTTCCGAATTGCTCTTTTAGCTCGGCCAGCTTTTTGTCAATTGCTTTGTCTTCTTTTGCCCATCGCTCACCATTCTGAGCTTCAAGGACGTAGTATTCCGCGTCCTGGAGCATTTTTCCGTTTTGAGTCTCTGCAGTTACTGCTCCTGAGAACAATAGCATGATCAGAGTCGGAAGCGTTATCAACCAACGTTTTATCATAACGGTCTCCTAAGATAGTTGAGAAGTGGTATATTTCAGTCGATTTTCACCAGCTGAAATTAATACTTAAAACAGGTCCGTTTACAGTTGCGTCAAAATTAAAATAGTCTGGACTCTGGCTGCTGCCGTCTTCTTAATCCATACCAACTGCACGATAACCTGCGATAAACGATGCATATTTCAATGGTTTCCATTCGATCATTCCTAATGCCTGCCAAGTAAAATCATAGCCGACCTCCAAACCTCACACATCGCCGCGAACGACCAAAGACCTGTCGCCAGCAAACTCTCAGATCTAACGTGTCCCGGCCAATGGGTCGGGCCAATCTTGACCCCCTCTGCCAGCTAAGGATGATAGCAGGACACTACCTTCATGGTTACGTTGCGGGTAAGCACATTTGCGGACGCTCCTTGACTACCACAACGTGCAAAATATAGTTATTGAGAAACACCCACAACATCAAAAATCGGCAAAAGCTCAGCTAAATGAGACCATTTCTGATTTACAACCAGTTTTTCGACTTCGAGACGTTTGCCACTGCTGCGAAACATTGGAACCTAGATTTCATGTTGCTTGAACGAGGTGGGTTCCGAGGAACGCTGATGCAGTTCGGCGACGATGAGGTGCAGATCGCCGACTGCTGGCTCGGCCGGTCCATGTACCAGCGGGGCGAGGCTCGACCCGACAACTACACTTTTGCCATTCCCCATTCGCAGGGTACTCCATTCACATGGCGTAAAACCTCCTGCCCGGCAAACGGTATTGCTGTCTTCCCTGAAGACAATGAATTGGAGGCAGTTTCTCCTGCCGGTTTTCACGTACTCACGGTGACGGTCTCTGAACGGTATCTTGATCAATTCTGCCAAAGAGGTGGGTTTCCTGAACCGGAACGGTTCATACGAAGGGGCCAGATCTCGCTGTGCGAATGGTCCAAGGTTAACCAAATTCGTACCGTGTTGGAACCCCTCTGCAACCATCTCCGGGCCAATCCTGCCCTATTGAACGAATCGTCGTTACGCGGTTCGTTTAAGCTCGATATTCTCTTGCTAATCGTGCAGGCTTTATTAGCAAGCGCCGAACATCGGGTTTTTGATGACAAGTCTCGCAAAACAGAGGCGGTGATGCGTGCACTCGACTACATTGCTGCCTATCCTGAAGCGCCATGTACCCTAGTTGAGCTTTGCGGCGTGACCGGAGTGAGTGAGCGAACGCTCCGCAATGGTTTTCAGGACCTCCTTTCGGTGTCGCCGAAACATTATATCCTCTACCGGAAACTTCATCAGGTCCGGAGGAATCTCATCAACGAGGAGGGAACCTGCAAGCCAATCGCCGATATTGCCAACGCCTACGGATTCTGGCATTTGGGGCAGTTCGCCGCCGATTATCGCAAGTTGTTCGGAGAACTGCCCTCCAAGACGCGCACCAATGCGCTTCTCAAGCTGAGGTCATAGAATTGCCTACCTATTAGAGGAAATCTGTCGATCAGGCTATTCTGGGTATTATTACAGCTGGATGATTGTTCGACCGATTAATCTTGCCAGCGGAATCCTCTTGTCAGGAGCATTTGTCCCGATTGTCAAATTATCAGGAAACACCTCTGTGGAAGCGAAAGACAGAACTGCATACCTTCGTCCCGGCAATGTTAAATTCAATGACCAATTTCTAAAATTATCTGATCAATTTATATACGCAACAATTCAGTTATTTCTTGTTGCTTTAGCTAACTGTGCTGTCCTATATCCCTTTCTTCTCATTCCAGGTTCATTTCCCTGATAACACGATCTAATTCGCCTGAGGCACGGAGCTCTTCAATCTTTGCTTCAACCTCCGCTATTTCCTGCTCGCTAGTCACTCCAACTGCAAGTGTTACCGGTCCATCTCTTAGATATGCCTGATCCAAAATCGCCAGATTGTTCACAGTGATAATACCATTTAGGGTTGTCACATACTCCATGCCTCTTTCAGAATACCCATCCAGGTTTTCCGTCAGTTCAAGCCCGGTTGGCTGCTTTCCCTGCGCTCGTAAAGTTGCCCTGTTTTTTCTAAACGCTTGATATTCATTATGGGTATTGAGGTTAAGCATATAACTTCTAACTGATTCAAATGGCCATCGGTACGATGCAACACCATAATTTCCTTTAGAGGCACGGTGTTCCTTGGGTTTCATTCCATCACCGGAGTAGGTCCATTGACCGAACAAAGCGTTACCCTCCCGTGCAAATCGAGATGTTCCGTAGCCGCTTTCATAGGCTGCCTGTCCCAGAGCCAATGAAGGTGGAATAATGTCTATGCGTTCAAGTAATTGAGAAAGTAACTTATCTGGATCGGAAGTTTCTTCTAAGCCATATTTTTCTGCAAAGACATCAAGGAGAGTACGCTGCTTAGGGTTTATTTTGTCTCCTGCTTTTCTCTGTTGGACGATAACCTCGATTTCTGCCCTTTCTTTAAGAATGAGCTCGTTAGAAAGAAGGACCATCGGCACGATAGCTCTATAAAAAAACTCTTTTTTTACTTCAACCTCAATAATCTTTGATTCTGTTTCCCAGCGGTTGCTGGTTACGGCCATGATGATGCGTGGAACATCGAGGTCTTCATTATGTCTTTCAGCACCCCAGAAATTTCGGCTTTTAAAAAAGTCGATTGTTTCACTCACTTTTCCTGCGTGAATATGGACTTCATAATCCTGATCTTTGGATGTTGAACTGACTGCCATGCCGGGTTGCAGCAAGCAACAGAGTAGAAGAAGTAGCACAAAGATCTTGGTCGGTAGGCTATGATTGAAAAGAGTCGCATACATAATACACTCCGGGTAGTTTCGAATGAGATGTTAATTATTCAGTGGAAGAATCCATTGATGGCTGTACCAGTAATAACGGTTTTCAGCGCTGCTTGGTGCCGTACAATTATATCGAGATCTGCCGGGAGGAAGACTCTCGCTTGCCTGGATACTGAAAGTTTCGCCTGGCTTGACCCATTGTATCTGCATTTGATTACTGCCCAGATAACATGCGAGCTGCTCCAGGCCGGCATCTGTGGGTGCAAGGCTCACCGTGAGAAGGGGGGTTCTGTCGCTCGTTTGAGGGTTAACATGATCCTGCTGCATTACCGGCATGGGGAGTGACAAGGCCTTAGTTTTAAAAGCTGCCATATCTGCAAACGCTTCAGCTACTGGAAAACGGGGCAATGCTGTCATATTACTTAAAGGACCAATACTTCCTGAATGCTGGCCGAATGCCGTGTAGCCGAGATCATTGACGATATCCATCAGTTCAAGATTGAATTCACCATAAGGATAGGCAAAAAGGGCAGGGGCACTTCCTAGTTCCTCCAGCAGTCGCTGTTGCGCCTTTTCAATATCCTTCTTAACCCGTTCAGCCCAGGTTTTACTTGATTCGCCGTGTTTTCTTCGAACAAGATAATCGTGATTCAGGCTATGGTTGGCGAAAGTCACGCCGTGATGATGCATTTCGCGAATCTGTTGCCATCCCATGTAAGCCTCAATCTCTTCATCTACTGTTTGGGGAGCTATAAAAACGGTAAAAGGGAAATTTCGTTTCTTCAGGCGGGGATATGCTTCATCATACACTGACCGATAGGCATCATCTATGGTAATTGCGACGGCTTTATCAGGCAGAGACGTATTATTTTTAAGTGCATCAACAATTTCTTCAAGAGGCAGAATTATAAAGCCATTGGTATCGAGAAACTCCAACTGCTGTTCGAACTGTTCAATCTTTATATTTGTGCTTGGGAATCGATCCTCTCCAAAGCGATGATACATGAAGATGACCGCCCGAGTTGTAGAACCCTGCGCACTGGTAAGCGGAATAAAGAGAGCAGAAAAAAATAAAGTCATAACCAGAAAAATAAATGAAAACCTACACATATATCGTGATACCTCCCGTTAAGCTGAAACATATCGTCAACTATTCTCAATCAAAAGCGAAAAACCCGCTTGTACTTAATATAAAACGACATTTCCTCCAGGCTTGGATCGTCAAGTGCATCATTGTCAAGTGCACCAACCTTGGCACCGATAAAAAAGGTGTTGAGTTGGGTTGGTTTCCAGGCAAAAAGCAGTTCTGTTATGATCTCTCGATCCAACTCATCTACATCCTCGAAAAGATAGAGTTCAGGATCGCGTTTGAGATAGTCATCTATAAGCGTAAAACGTAAGAATGAACCATTAGACAAATGGTAGAACAAGTTGAGGCCGAGGTAATTCTCCGTATACAACCGACCCTCATCAACGTCTAGCTGGCGATAGATGTTTTTAAGGCCAATTTCGATATTTGAAGTTGGGCTCCATCGTATCTCGGGAATAACCTCGACAATGTCACCGAGACGGTAGTTGTCAGTATCGATCTGAGTACCGAATTTGCCTGCGAGCATAAAACGGAAGTTTTTAAATACCGAGCTTTCAATCCTGTATTCAAGCTGGTTTTCAGTGAAATATCGGCTATTGTCTTCGATCTCCAAAGTGTTCTGTAGAAATCGTTTTGCGGTTCTTTCTCGATTTCTAAATCCCAGACGTAACCATGTCTGATATAATCCCCAGTAGTTGAGCCAAATTTCCCTCGATTCAGTGAGTAGTTCCCCTGACTGACTGTCCTGTCGGTAAAAATTCAAGGATGGCCTGAATCGCTGTCTTCCTTCTTCACCGCCACCGAAGTAGCGGTTTATACCTCCACTCAGCGAATAGAGCCGATAATCAACTCTTGTCAGGTAACCAAGATCACCACGAAAATCCTCCCCTATATCCATGTATCGAGCGATAAAGAAGCCTTTGCGCTGGTCATATTTGTACCGAATCTGCCAGGCATCATCGTTGTACTTTCTCGTGGGATCTGCTCTGAGAACTTGTTCATTTAAAGGGGTTTGACCAGGTAATCCTATGGTATCATCTGGATCTGCACATGCGTCCGGCTCCTCGCACAGAACCTCATTAAAATCCTCTGAATATTCGGATCCAGAATATACCCATTGAGCCCGAAGGTAATTTGATGGAGAGAACCTTCTAAAGAAATCTACGCCACCAACAAGATTGTAGTAGTCACCACCGTCAGTTCGAATTGTAGAGATTAAACCAGCAGTTGCTCCAGGGCCAAAATCATAGCGATAACGGAATGCTCCCGATGTGGTCTGATTATCCAACTCCACCACCTCAGATGACAAATTTCCAGGAACAATTACTCTCAATTCTTGATCATATACGAGGAAATTACCGGTAGTAAACTCGTCTACGGTGCCGGATGCATTTACGCCCGCTTGTGGGTCTACTATATTCCGGGTGTAAACAAGATCGAACGGAGTACCAAAATTCCCGATGTCTTTGAGAAAGAACGACCTCTTTTCAACTTCAAGAGGCGTGAACGGATCATTGATGTTGAAATCCGTTAGATCAGCTTCAACCTCAAGAAAGTCAGGATTAAAGGTCGCTCTTATCCCAAAAGACGGCAGAACTCTGTAACCGAGATCAAGATGAACCTCTGACTTGTAATCTGTCTCCCATGCGTCGTTAATGACAGGATCACGACTGTAGTCATTTAGTAGCGTTATTCCAGGAACAATAAATAAGGACTTTTTGTGTGGAGATTCCCGCTGTGGTACTTCCCTGGTAGTAACGGCAGTCAAATAATGACGTATCGCACGGGGATAATGTCTTTTAAAAAGGACAATTCGTTTTAAGGGAGGAATTACTTCCGGGATTCCAATCTCGGAAAGTGGTATCAGCATTTCAACGCTGTAGCCAAACTCCCCGATATGTGCGGCAGACTCCCAATCAGCATCCCAGTCCCTGGAACGCGTGTCATCCACTCTATTCCTGACCCAGTCGGCTTGCACCCCCCTGGCATTTACATAAAACTCGAACGTATTCAGCAGTTTTCCATTCGGATCGATAGATAGACCGACATAATCATCCACCTCGATACTATCGCGGTCTCTTAAAGGTGCTTGGATCTTTTTCGGTTCAGGATCGTGTGCGATGAATCCTATCAGCAAATCATTGCCGATCCGACCTATCTTTACATCGGTTCTAACGGGACTTGGCTCCAACAAAGCAGGATATGTTTCTAATTTGATTTGATAGGATGCCGCCTGGTCCCAGAGCGGCTCAATTAGCTTGCCATCCAACTGAAGTTCGCCAGTGATACTAGGTACTTCAAGATCTTCCACCTGTAAAAGTTCTCGAAGTTTTGCTATCTGTTCCTTAGGCTCAGGATCCCCCTCAGCATTGGCACCAAATTCCTTTGCATTTGACAATGGTATACAGGCGAACGACAAAACAAAGAACCAGGTAATAGCAAAAGGTATTAATGAATTGTAGGCTCTAAACACATTCATCATCCTAAAGACTACTAACGGTTATTGAGTGACATATCCTCTGCTGGTCATGCAGTCGTTGTAGCTGGTTGAATAGAGTGCCGGATCTCCTTCAGGAGCCGGGGTTGGGGGTGGTGCTTGTTGTTTCGCATTTCGCCGGGCTCTTGCTCCTCCAGCTACGGCACCAACAGCGGCCCCAACTTCAGTAGCATCATCATGCTTGTCCTCATCTCCAAATCGTTCAAGAGTTCCTCCAGAGACCGCACCTTTTGCAGCGCCTCGTGCTGCTCCACGCAGTCCCGCACGGGGCTGACGAGGCGGGCTTGACGCTGCCGGCTGGGCGGGAGCGTCCGGATTATAGTCACTGAATGCCATTGCGTGCTGCTGGCAGGCAGCTTGATCGGCTGCTAGTTTGTCCGGGTCAGCCGTTTCTGATTGGCTTTGGCCAGTTGCCGGAGAGATAAGAACATAAAGACTTGCAACAATAGCGATGCTAACTGAATTGCGAAATCTTCCTGGAAGATTCATAAACTCCTCCGTATATGCCAGATTTGAATTTCTCTAATACTCGTGTACCGAATCTTACTTGACTGATTTTAAAGGCGCATTCTCTCCTTCGGCAACACCATCAGATTCCTGTTTAGATGAGTGCCTTCGGAATATAGATCGGATGATCGAGGTTGCTGCTATTACGAAAATGATAGCTAAACCAATAGCGAGTCCGATTGCTCCAAATACCAAAGGGCGAGTCCACTTTGAACTATAGACGGTTCGGGGTTCCTGGACAATGAGCGTCTTGTCTATATACAAGTCGCTGGCATTGAATAGTGCTAAAGTGGTGAGTTCCAGTTTGATTTTGGCAACTCGATCCCGGGTATTATCCAATCCAATTTGAATGGCTAAGAGTTCTAATGGTGATTCAGGGGCAAGGTCTGACGAGGATAATTCATCCTCGAGTTTCTGTAACTCTGCAAGTTGACGTTCAAGGGACTCTTGGCGATCCGCCTGCACTGCCTGAAGCTTTTCAAGGCGGCCGTTGTGCAGGTTGATCTCCGGTTCAATCACCTTCTTCAAGAAATCTATTGATTTCTCGGGACCAACTCCAGAAACCGTCGGGGTTACAACATCACCATCAATGATTGTCCCAATCAGTAGAAAAGTAGGGTATTCCTCCCTCAGTTGAACGGAAGTGGCTCTGAGGCGTGCTTTTAGTTGGGTCTCACTAGCTAGAGGGACAGGTACTGGATTTGCCGGTGTCGCAAATGATCCAATTTTAAAGCTGCAAGTGGCAACATTTCGCTCTGGGAACAGATATTGGCTTAGTATTCCGAGCACTACGGACAGTATCGGAATGACAAGGAGGAAAAATTTAACCCTTCCAAGCGCCACGATAACCTGTGGGGTATGTTTTGTGACTGTTGCTTCAGCTTTGTCGATTATGCTCATCTAAATACCTCGCAACCTTCCATCGTGATTGATTAGGAGTTGGAAATCATAAGAGCAGTCTTTAACAAAAATGAAAATGGGGCTAGACTAATTTCACTCCTATTAGGTCTGTTTGAAGCACTATCTATCTCCTCCTTAATTCTATCTCAGATCAACTGAATTTTCATGAAGGCCGCGAGTCACCAGTGGCTTGTATCAATGGTGTACCCTACTCATCAAGGTTCTGGGTTGTACCAGATTGGTGAGGTGTAAGCGCGCTCCTGGTGGGTCAGCTCCGCCTCCTTTGGAACCTTCGCTCCCAGGCGCACCTTGTCATAAAGTACCCAACGTGGTGTAGGTATTTCCAAAATCCGGGCGTAATAGAAAGCCTTCATGTTCGGATCAAAATCGGGATCAGACCAGACTGCCAGAAGCTCAGATGCACCGATAGTGTTGGTCCAGTTTGCAGCCTCCAGATCGACGGTGCTGCCCACCGGTTCCTTACAGCGACCGTCCTCGCCGATTGTACGACCGTCCGATACCGCCACATCATAAATGGCCTCATGGGTTTTACCATCCTTATCGAGCCAGCCCTTGATAATCTGTACTCGATCGAGGTTGGCACCAATCGGATCGCGCAGCGCATAGACCATGAAACTCGGCGCCTCTCCAGACGGAGCCTTGCTGAGATTGCCTCCCATTGGTACGCCCTCTTGGTAGCCGATGAAAGCGGGCTCCCGGCTGCGAAGATCATTTTCTTCGAACTCCCAACCGCCGAAAAAACGGACCATGATACGAGGGCCGGTGGTGGCGTAAGTCTCCTTGCGCTCCATGGCGTCGAAGATCGCCTCGCGTGTATTCTCTGTGGCCCAGACGGCCTGGTAGCCGGAGGCAGATAGCTCGTAACCTTCAATGGCACCCAGTTTCGATTCTACAAAAGGATGTACTACCCGTGTCGCGGAAGGTTCAACGCTGGTGGATTTCCCAAAGAAGTTGTTTTCCTCGGCCGTGGCCAGCCCGGTGTGGCTGTCCGTCGCACCAACCATGCCGAATTTGTAGGGGTTCGTACCGAGTTTCTCTTCGAGCACAAGTCCGTTCTTCAGCGCCTCGCGAGCATATTCCCGCTGCAGCATGTCATCCTTTTTCACCTCCGTGAGGTCGAGGTTACCTTTGTCCAGGGTCTCGTAGTCGGCGAACTCATCATTCGGTGACAGGAACGGATGAGTCTCGCCGTCACCTTTGATCTGGGTCACCTCGTATAGCGGTTCCCATTTGGCTCGCAGTTCAACATAGTTTTTGTCAACCTTGCCGCCTGCATAGGTGTCCTCCATGGGGAATAACCAGCCGTTGGAGAGGTTGCCGTTATGTGAAATAGCAAGTGCCTGACCGCCGGTTTTGGACTCATAGTCTGCCAGCCACTGGTAGAGGTCCAGCGGGTCTTGAGTGCCCAAGGGAGGCTGAGTGGTCAGCGGAATCACCTGGCGCGCCCGGACCCCGTCGTCACGCAAAATCACGTTGCGGTGCAGATTGAAGCCTTTAGGGACCGACGTCCATTCATACCCGATCAGGGCCGTAAATCGGCCCGGCTCGTTATACTGATCGGCGGTTCTGGTAATGTCGTCCCAAAGACTATTGTAGACGGAAGAGCCGGGAGAGTATTGTTTGACTAGCTCCTCGGGAATGGTCATTTGAGAGAAATTGGTGATCAAATCAAAAGCAGCCTTGCCTGCAGCCTCTCCACCTTTTTGAAAGCCTTCAGCCCATTCTTTGCCTTTCGGATTTGCCATGATATTAGGAGCGCCACGCTGTATATCAAAGGCGATGCCCATCATGTCCGAATGGTCGGCAATTACCAGCCAATCAAGGGGCCTGCCCAGTTTGACTGGCAACCCGGTCGACGACCTTATCTCCTCACCACGCGCAAATCGATAAGCATCCTCGTGACCCAGGATGTTTCCAAACAACCCGGCATCAAGCGACACTCCAGTATGCAGATGAGTCTCTCCCCAGAAAATCTGGCTGGGAAAGGTACGCTGGGCATATGGTGAATAAGCTTTGCCGGGATACAGCCCTTTTATGACTTCTGGGTCGGGGGTCCCCATGTCAGACGCCAATGCTACAACTGGCAATGGCAGTAATGTTGCGGAGAGAAAAAACACTTTTAGTACATCATTTTTGATACTCATTTTTCTTTCTCCTTTTATATCGGTTGTTCTGCTCTGGTACATATCTCAGCAAACGCTTCGGGTCGGCATCGATAATCCCTTCACTGCAACTAGTTTTATTTCTCATCACAGGAGCAAGGCGCTTCACTACTAGCATACTTGACTAGCTCAATCTCACCTGGTCTCCATGTCTGATCAAACCAGGACTCAAGCGGACCGTAAAGGCGGAAGATTGTGTTCCAGCCTTTCCCGGGTACTGTCTGGACCCAGTTGCTCTCTTTGCCTTCCGGCGCTTCAGGAGCGAAGTAGATGTCGTAGGACCCATCTTCATTTTGGACGACGCTCTGATCGTTGCTGCCAATGCCGGGAAACTGTTCGTCGGTTTGCAGCATCGAGCGCGTCTGGTTGTCGTAGAGTGTAAATGACCAGAAATCCTTGGCAGGAACGTCCTTTGGCACATTCACCTTATAGGTCTTTGAACCGTCGAGTGGATTGCCATTGGAATCAAGGTAGGTGAAGGCATACTGAGACCCCTTACCGACGAGCTTCAAAGCCATCGCAGGCGTAATCCCTGTTGCGTAGAAGTGAAATGCAGCGCGAATGTTATGCAACGTCACACCATCCAGTTCCCAGGTGTAGGCACGGCCAGGAAAGGCCGTCAGCCAGTAGCTTTCGCCAGGATACCAGTAAAACCTTTCGTCACGTGGTTTCGAGATGACTGTCTTAACGGTGACCGAACCCGCGTTTGCGGCCGCCTTCAGGATCGCCCTCATGCGCTCATCTGGCTCGAAGGGTTTGCCCTTCACGATCCCGATCGCTGCAAGGTGCCCGAGGAGCTCGGGGCTCTCGCCCATCAGGGGTTCAGCCTGAACGACGTCGTTTATCTCACTAAAGATATGTTCATCCATGCGATGAATCGTGTTCATGAACTTTCCCGAGGCGTTCACAAACTTCATCTTCGGCGGGCTATCTTTCTGCGAGAGCGGATAGATGCGGAATCTCTCCTTGGTGTTGTTCACCGCATCTGCAGTCGATCCGTCCTTCTGGTAGCCGCGCCAGATCACCCAGTTGCCAAAAGTGTTTGTCCGCGCAACATGATAGCCTTCAGGAACGTCACCCTCGTAACCAGGAGGAAGAACCAGGAACTTTCCACCCTTGCCTTCGTCCGGCCCGAGGTTGCCAAAGTCGATCACGTAGCGGAACCAGTGATCGTTGATGAACCCAAGCACATTGGGTGGTGTTTCGATAACCATCGGCTCATCGCCCATCTCCAGCCACGAAAACATGTATACGCTTGTGGTGTTTGCGGTCAGGAAAAGAGCTTTGGAATCCATCAGCCCTTCGAACAGAACCGCCGTCGTGTTAGCCGGACCGAACTCAAGGATGCCTTTGTGGATGGCGTCCATGGATGCGATTTTGGTACCGTCCAGGAAAGTCTGGTAAGCATGAGTGAAGTCGAGCAGGTTGTATACTTTTTGCGCCGTCTCAATATCCGGTACGCCGTCAAAGAAATTTAGTTCCCCCATGCGGGTCTGAACGTTGTCCGGCGTCGTGAGGCCTTCGGGAATCTCCGTGGCCATCTTCATCTTCGGCACCTCTGCCGCCCATCCCAAATTCGCAGCCAATACCAAGGCGGCGACCGCTGCTATCATCATTTTCTTCATTATGGCTCTCCTTTTTTCTGTGTTCTGATTTCTGATCTTACTTCACCTCCTCGAATGCGCGTTGGTGAGGTGTCAGGAGGTGATAGGACATCTCTCATACCACTTAGATTTTAGTAATCATGCTGAATCTATTTGACAAATCACTTGCATGAGCACTTATTAAGTATAATAAATGCTTAGTGGACCTGTTTTAAAACAATTTGAATCCGGAAAAACCTGGTTTAAAGGAAATTATGTCACATTCTATGAAATCTGATTGGAATATCCATGTTCCTGCAGAGTTACTGGAAAAAGCAATTACATCATCCCCTTATGGTTATGTAATCACTGATAGTGGGCAGAAAGACAATCCCATTATTTTCGTGAATAAAGCCTTTCAGGAGATAACCGGTTACGAGGACAAGGAAGTCCTGGGAAGAAATTGCCGCATTCTACACGGGAAAGAAACGGAACAAAGTTCTCTCGATCAAATCCGTGATGCGGTTAAGAAAGGTCATCAATGTACAGCCGTGGTACGTAATTACAAAAAGGACGGCACCCCTTTTTATAATGATCTAACCATTGTTTCGTCTGTAAAAGATCAATCCGGTAAAGAAGCATACCGTATCTGGAGCCTCAAGGATGTGACAGATATCATAGAAGCACAGAGGGAAATGGCGCTTCAGTTAGCCGGAAAGGATAAGCGATTCTCAGCCTATATGGAAAACTCAAATGAGGCAATATGGCGTATCGATTTTGATCCACCTATTTCAAAAGATGCCCCTGAATCGATACAGGTTCAGGAAGTGTTCGACAGAGGCATCTTTACGGAAGCAAATGATGAGGTTGCTCATATATACGGTTACGCGAAAGGAGCAGATATCCGTGGTAGGCCGTTACAGGAGTTTATGGAGGTATCCGATCCAGATAACGTGAAAATAGTGGCCGAACTGGTGAAAAACAATTTTCTCATGGACAGCATGATTTCTAGAGAGACATCATCTGATGGTACAACAAAGATAATATTGAACAATATCAAACCCATGGTGCGGCATGGCAAAGTGACGTCCATATGGGGAGCAAGCCTCGATGTGTCAACTCTAATCAAGGCACAAGAAGACTTGAAGCGATCGAAGAAAAAACTCAAGAAGCAGAAAAATAAACTAGAGAAAAAAAACATTGCCCTCAGAGAACTCATCGTTCACGTCGAGTTGGACAAAAAAGAGTTCAAAGATCAGATTATGGCCAATATCCAGCACCTGGTCTTGCCTTCATTGGACAAAATCATGCTCAACAAAAGTAAGGAAGAGTATATTGTGCAGCACCGCAAAACCCTCGAGAATCTGACAACTTCATTTGGTCAAAAATTATCTGACCCAAGAATTAAACTGTCTCCCCGTGAGATTGAAGTTTGTAACTTCGTTAAAAACGGCTTGTCCAACAAAGAGATTTCTCGACTGCTGAACATCGCCCTTCACACTGTTGAAAAGCATCGCCGCATGGCAAGGAAGAAATTGGGGCTTTCCCATAAACGTGTCAACCTGCGCACCTATCTCAACTCGCTCTAAAGGAGATACCGGCTAAATAGAGAAGCTCTGGCAACCTTAACTTTTGGGAAGTTAGGCGAGGTTGAGCTTATTCCTGACTCCAAGTAACAAAAT
>Ga0316187_10001364_pt1 | contig 20947 bp, 21 predicted proteins | sample CroRivburrow1_MG_FD_204927 | JGI IMG/M metagenome (GOLD analysis project Ga0316187, IMG submission 204927) | Coastal sediment microbial communities from Maine, United States - Cross River worm burrow 1 | ecosystem: Environmental > Aquatic > Marine > Coastal > Sediment | place: USA: Maine...
CATCGACCGTTTGAATCGAATGCCGAAAGCAGCCATTCGATATATGTTGGGTTACGGTAAAAGTTTCATCTGCGGTCTGTTCAGCGTGCCGAATATTCGAGCTTGAAGCAGATCGCCGTTGGGAACGATGGATTTGATGAAGTTGTTTAGCATCTGGTTTTCAATGTTGCTTGCATTCAGGGAGAGCAGGCCATCTGCTTTCCACTGCCTTGGCCCGCCGATCATCTCCAGTGTTCCACTGGCATTCATGTAACTGTTTTTGCCTGCTGTAGCTTTCCACTGCCAGCTCGGGCTCGATTTCTCTTCCAGATGAACCAGAATATTACCAACTGGAAACTCCAGACCCATCACGTTGATGGCGATGGCTTCACTGCTGGCATCAATGCGACCCGCCAGTGGGGCTTTGACTCTGGGGTTGATCAATAGTTCGCCCTCAATGGTCGAGACTCCGGAAGCGTTGAGTGAGATTGGAGATTTTATGAAAGGGATCAGATCGGCCACATCAACCGTTGCTTTGATCTCTTCAAGCAGGATGTTTTGATCACTGCGTTTAACCCGTGCTGATCCACGGTTTCCCTGCCAGATCACTTCAACATCAGCAGCCAGATCATCTGTGAAGAGAGAGCTCCATAAGGGTGATATGGCAATTTCCTCCAGCATCAGACCTTTGGGGATTTGACGGGATACGATTGAGATATTGGTGGCTCTCAGGGAGAGAGGGCTTATATGTAGCTGTTGATAACTGAACTGAATATTGGCGCTAGCGGCCAACGCCTGAACTTTGCTGCGAATCAGTGCGTCCGAATCAAAGCGGATGCCAACAAACAGAAGTAGTGTGACGGCAAAAATGAGAAGTAGTCGCCGGGTAGATTGTGGCGAATCAAGAAACTGTTTCATGTTTAACTTCCGGCAATCACAGCTTGCAGGTGCACATGCCCCGGGCTATCGGTTTTCTGAATTCGTATCTTGGTAAAGGCGAGCCCCTGCTTTCCGACAGCGGAGATGAAGCCGATCAAATCGCGGTAGGGTGCGTCTTTCATCTGCACCAGAAGGCCGCTTTTTCCGCCCACGCTGAGCTGCGGTTTGATGCGGGTCATGAACTTGCGCACTTTGCTGCTGCGGGCAATGCGATCAACGTCTGACATCACATTGCCGGATGCAGTGACAGGTCCGCTGCTCTCTGCCTGATCGGCCAGCCTTGCGGCTTCTACTGCCTGTGATTGCAGAACCCGCGCATTTTCAGTTGCAGCCTTGTGCGAATCATTCAGTGGTAGCACCAGACCAAACAGCGGAAGAGCAACGGCGAGGAATAGGGCAAGACCTATAACAAGCTTCTGCTCACGTGGTACCAGAGCCTGGTAGCGGGGCAGTAGCTGCTGTTCAATCAGCTGCTCTGCCTCTCCAAACAGCTTTTGGACTGGGGCGGGGATTTGGTTTTTTATATTCACCACTTCATCCTGAACGAGACCTGACCATCTGAGAGATCGGTGTCGGTAATTGTCACGTTGCGGCCGGTTGTTTCACGGAGCTTGTCGCGCATGCGGTTGAGTAGTTTGATATCCTTGGCTGAGCCGGACATCTGAACACGCTCATTTTCAAAACTGAGCTCCTTCAGCGTCCATGTGAGCTGCTTGCGTACCTGACTGATGGCATCCAGGTCGCGCAGAAACTGCATGCTCTGCTGCTGCGAACCGGTAACACCTACCGCCTTGCGAAGCTGTGCCAGAGGATCGAGCATCACCTTCTCATTGGGAAGCCCACGATGAAAAGCCGATTCAACAGCGACGCGATACGTTTCAGCCTGACCATTCAACCTGTATATCTCCACTGCCGTGGCACAAACCCAGATCAGCAGTAGCCCTGCTGCCATGGCCAGTGGCCGTTTCCAGCGTGTTAAACCCTGCCAGCTCTTCTTCACTGCCCAGCGGCCGTGGCGGAAATTGAGCGAGGTTGATCGGTTCAATTCGAGTGCAAGATTGGCGCTGTTCCGCTCTGTTAAGTTGTCGACAGTGTCGACTTGCCAGTCGCTGAAACCAGTTGCCAGTTCGGTTGCCGTTCCCGGACTGACATGGCCTGTCACAGGCGTCTCATCATTTGCGTCCATAGCTAACCATGAATGACGAATCTGTTGTGCGATTCTGGCATCGTCCAGACTGTTATCATCGGAGAGTTTTCGATTGATTCTGCGAATGCCTCGCCATACTCCCTGCTGCTTGTAGCCGAAGAAGATACCTTCTGCATCCTCATCAATGAGTGCCACTGTTTCAAAATCGTTGGATTGCGCTGTTAATCGCTCCCATCCATCGATCAGCAGGTGAGGGCAGTGCTGCCAGAGAGGGTTGTCTTTCATGGCTTGCCGCAGCGGCTGTGGCAGTCCAAAGACTATACCTGCAATGCCTGCATCTGTTTTTTCAACGTGCCAGGTAAGCCACCATGTGTTGCACTCTTCGCCAGTGAGGTCTTCCAGCTCCTGAGCAAGGATTTCAGCATCAAGATGGCGCGTTTCAGATAGTGGTAGAGAAAATGTGCGTACTAGCAACTTCTCCAGCGGCCAGTAAATTCGTTCCAGTGAGCCTGCCTCTTCCGGTAGTGTAGGCAGGGGAGATTCATCATTTTCCTGAAGAGGTTGCAGGGTGATCTCATTTTCGACTCTGGATGCCACAGAGAGGCCATCCCAACTGATGGTTAGACTGTCTGAAAGCAGATCTGTTCCAGTTGTGTCGTTAGCAACCACATCGGCATCTAAAGCTGTGGAGTCTAATCCATCCATCCCTGCCGCTCCCTGTATTCAATTGCTGTTTTCCCTTCAGCTGTTCGTATCAACAGATACTCCTCCCGCCATCTCGCCCTTCCAAATAGTGCATCAGTACGCACGATAAAGGTATCGCTTGCCACGCTCAAGCGTGATGTGTCTGCACCGGCCGCCCACGGCTGGCCCTTAGGTACTCTGTCATAGGGACGAGACTCGATCAGCGCCTCTGCATCAGCGTCGGTCATCTTAGGAAAAAGCGCCATCAGAAGCGGCTTCTCTGCCGTGTTGATGTTGACCACGGTTTTCCCGGTTTTACTGGGAACAGCATGGGCGGTGACGGCCTGTTTCAGCTTCTCCATCACCTCATCATCAAACCCATCAATCAGCTTCAACTCCTGCCAGCGATCCAGTCGTGCATTCTTCACCCGGTAGGGTTGCTCGTAGTAGTGAGAGTCTTCAGCGCCTCCGGCCCCTGAAGGGTGGTCATTTTTGTCCATCCAGTCGACCAGCCTGTCAACCAGTGATGGAGAGAGCTCCAGTTTGGAGAAAAGGCGTTTGGCAATGATGATCGCATCTGCCTGAGCTAACCCCTGATCATTGACCAGATCATTCAGATTCAGATAACGATTGGCATCAATAATCTCACCGGTTACCAGTCCGTCATCCACAGGTAGCGGAGGAATTGGTTGAGCCCACTCCTCATCAAGATCATCTCGTTTGTTTTCTTTGGCATCTTCACGCAGATAGTAACGGGTCAATTCCAATGCTGACTCATTGGCCATCCATGCGCGGGTCGATTGCTGAAGGTTTTCAGCCCGCCGAAGGCTAATCATATCCTCATAAGCCGCAGTAGCTGCCCACGAAGAGATCAGTGCAACAACACCGAGCACAATCACCAGTGCTACGCCACGCTCGTTCATTGCGGCTCCTGCCCGACATAGAGAGGGAAATCCCATAGGCGTTCACCTGAAGTATCGCGGAAAATAATTCTGAGAGCTTTTGGCCATTTGAAAACTTTGCCCGTCTCCCATCGCTGTACCCACTGCCCCTCTTTGTTCATCAGTTCGACATCAAAGGATTCGGCATCACCCATCGCCCACTCCAGAGAATCAACCGATGTCCGTGCCCAGGCCATGCGTGATTCCCGGATAAGCTTCCCTTTCTCTTCATCAAGGATGTAGTGGATATAGGTCAGAGAGGGTTGGCTGCTTTCACGGCTAAGAATCCATAGCTCATCAAAAACCGCATCGCCTCTGGAATCATGGCTGATGCGAATAGGTTTGATTTCACTGTCGTGTGATGCGGATAGATAACTCAAATCCATACGCAGCTGTCTGCCCAGCCACTGACTCTTCTCCAACTGATCCCGCTTCTCCTGCAGCTGTATAAATCCTTCACCAGCCGGGCCAAGTGCGCCGTAAACAACCGAGATCAGCAATGCAAAAACAGACATCGCCATCAACACTTCAATCAGCGTGAAACCCGCCTCTTTTCTCATCGCTTCATCCGATAGAGAAACATGGTCAGTTCAGGTTCATCAGGATGCTTTATTGCGACGTTTCTACGAATAAAACCTTCCACCTCTGTTTTTTCACCCCAGAGTCGCCAGTGATAACTGACACCATTGATCTCAATGTCACCCTGTGTTTCATCTGTGGATATATCTTTTTTATATCGTTCTGCCTGCAGAAGATTAATGGCTGTATCGAGCATGATGGTATGTGAAGAGAGTGAGAACTGAACATCGGCCGATGCACCGAGCCTTCCCATCAACGCGGTCAGCGCCACTGCAGCAATGCCGAGTGCAACCAGAACCTCGATCAGTGAAAAGCCGCGTTCATGACTCATGAAGGATCATCCTCAACAACCCGAATGCCGCCCGGACCGGGGCGAAGTTGAAGTAGAAGCTCGCCTGTTTCTCTGCTACTTAGCATGGTTAGATCGGCAGCATCCAGCATGCCGTCCGGCCAAAAAATAATGCGCCCAACAAGCTCCATCTCCTCGTCTTTATCGTCTGCACTGCTCTCTTCTTCAAATTCCATTTGGCGAGAAAAGCCACCGCTGAACTGAATCGCCGAAATGGTGATATTTGCCGGGAGTGCATAGCTATTGAATGGAGTCTCTGAAAGTTTTTGCCACTGTTTGTCACCAGCCAGTGATTCCAGATAGTACGTCTCTTTTAGAGCCATCAGCCGTATCGGCGTTCCTGTCAGCTGAGCCTCTTCGGAGGCGAGCCTCAACACCTGTTGCAGTCGCCTGGCCTCTTCACTGATATCAGCATCAGACATAGAGATAAAAGAGGGCGCCATCATAGCCGCAGAGATAGCTATCAGTGTAATCACCACCAGAATTTCAAGCAGTGTAAACCCAGATTGTGAGGTGTCATAAGTTTCACAGACACAATCCATGGACGGATTATTACAGTCAACCACGCTAGTGGCTGATTGAGTGAGAGGAGACAACATCACACTTTTGTCTCCTCGTAATGAATAAGAGCAAGGAGGCACTTATTCAGTCCTATCAACTACTCCCAGTTGCCGAGATCGGCTTCAAAACCGGCGCCGCCCGCTTTGCCGTCAGCACCGAAAGAGAGGATATCAAAATCACCATGCACACCGGGTGCCAGATAGACAAAACTGTTACCCCACGCGTCTTTTGGGACACTGTCCATGTAGCGTTTACCACCTTTCCCGGGGTTAACCAGCGCATTCAGGCCGACACCGGAATCTGGATAGCGGCTGTTTTGCAGACGGTACATTTTCAGTGCCTGTGCAATGTTTTGCATCTGAGCTTTGGTCGCTTCAACTTTTGCTTCATCGGCTCGCTCAATAAATCGTGGTGCAACCAGTGCGGCCAGCACACCGATAATAATCAGCACCACCATAATCTCGAGCAGTGTAAAACCCTTCTCATTTTTCATCATTTACTCCCCATCAGTTAATATCCCAACCAAAAACTATTTCTGGAGAGTGGGTCATGCAGACGCGTCTCTCCCTTAACAACTATCCACGGGCCATGCTGCAGGTCATCCGCCTCATGAATCAGGCGATCCAGCATCAACCATGATCCGATCAGCCAGCCATGCTGGCTGAATGCCTGCTTCGCATAGAGAGAGCAGACCGGGTACGAAGGGCAGGATCGCCCATCCATATCTCCGACAACATGCTGGTAAAAATTGATGCCAAACAGTTGTGGTGATGAGGTTGGCAGGCCGATACTTCTCCATCCCAGAGCCAATATGAGTGCAGATGCCGCCAGCACCATATAGATACGCAATCCTGTCATCACCACGGTCTTCCCGGCAGAGCTGATGCCTGCCACAACCCTTGCCACCAGACGAGATAGGCCTCGAAATCACCACGTTCTGCCAGTGATATGGAAGAAAATACTGTGCCCGACCAAAGCCATACTGTGATCATGGCAAAAAAGATGGTGACCGGCCCCATACGGCGATAGCCAGCCCAGAGTGTCAGCAGCAGCATCGGCCAGACCATAATAGCTGCAACCAGAGCATCATTCCAACGGCCCTGCCATGCATGGCCTGCACCCGGAAAAATTGTGGCCAGCAGGCCCGGTAACCAGTCACTTTTCAGTTCAGGTCGGGTTTTCTCTTTAAGGTAAGCTTCTGTCAGGCGGGCATGCGCAGAAGCGTGGTTAAACTTCGGCAGTTCAAGCCCCTGATGCTGGCGTATTTCGATCAGCGCTATCGCCAGTGCCATGCGTTCTTGCCAGATATTTTCTGCTGGTAGGGCTGATGCTGCACCTTGAAGATCGGCAACGGCCTTATTGTTATGCCCGGAAGCAGCCTTTGCCATCGCCTGCTGATATGTCTGTTGCGGCGTAGCAGTCGAAACCAGAGGTATCAACAACAGGGATATGAGCAGCGTCATGAGCAGGAAAGAGTGTATCGTCATCTTACCAGCTCATTCATTTCTACAATGGGAAGAAGAATCGCCAGAGCAAGTGCGCCAACCATAACAGCCATAAACATCACCAGTGCCGGCTCCAGAATTGTTAAGAGCCGTTTCATGTTGCGTGATGCTTCCCGCTCATAATTTTCGGCTACCCGGATTAGCATCGCATCCAGCGTGCCACTCTGTTCACCGACGCTGATCAGCCGAATGGCCATCAGTGGGATATAACCACCTGATTTCAACGCTTCTGCCAGACTGCCGCCCTCTCGCAACTGCTCACGGGCAAACTCACCAACCTTTCGCATCGGCAACAGAGTGAAACTTTGATTAGCAATATGCATGGCTGAAAGTGTTGGCACCCCTCCGGTCAGCAGCATGCCGAGTGTGTGGCCAAATCGGGCGGTCTCAATTTTAGCCAGCAGGGAAGAGATACCGGGCATCTGTAACAACAGCAGATCCCGTTTAAAGCGAATTGATTCGCTGCGCATGGCGGTGATGTAGCCAAAAACACCCAAAGCCACACCGCCTAATAACAGGAATCCATAATCACGAAGGAACGCGGAGAGTGCGATGACGATTTTGGTTAGTTGCGGAAGGTTACCACCGGTTCTTTCAAATACAGTTACGATCTGAGGGACAACAACAGCTAGAAGAAACAGCATCACGATCAATCCAAAACCGAGAATGATGGCCGGGTAGAGTGTGGCTGAAAGCAGCTCCTGCTCCATCTGCTGCCGATGCTCCAGAAGTTCTGCAAGGCGCGAGGCAACGGCCTCAAGCTGGCCGGTCTCTTCACCGGCTGCGACCATATTACAGACCACCTCTTCAAGCCCCTGAGAGCGCAGAGCACTGGCCAGTGAGCCACCCTCCAGCACCTGTTGGCGCACAGCAGCAACCACATGCCGTGCCTGACGACGCTCCATGCCTTCTGCGATAGAGCCGAGCGTTTCAACCAGAGGCATGCCGGCAGCAGTCAGTGTAGATAACTGTTGCAGGAAGGTGGTGGTTTCATTGCCATTCAGGCCCTTAGAGCGCTTCTTCAGGCTGTTTTCTGAAGCCTTTTCAACACCGGATAGCTTGCGAATAACGAGTTGGCGTGATTTTAAAAGTTGGCGGGCAGTGCGTTCCGTGTCGGCTTCAATTTCACCTTTCTCACGTCGTCCTCTGGCATTGACCGCCTCATAAGCAAACAGACTCAAGCTTCAACCACCATCATCTCTTCCTGGCTGACACGCACCACTTCATCCACGGTTGTAACACCTGCTACCACATGTCGGGCACCATCCTGACGCAGTGACTTCATCTTCTCTTTCTGGGCAATTCTGCGCAGAGCAGGAAGTCCTTTGCTGTGATGAATCGCATTGCGCATGGCCTCTGAAATCATGGCTATCTCATAGATAGCAACACGACCCAAAAAGCCTGTATTCAGACAGTGGTCACAACCACATGCATCGTAGAGTTCCGGCTTGCCGGAAAGTGATCCTTTCTCTATATCCAGAGCCTGCATGTCATCGTCAGTTATCGGTCTGGCTGTTTTGCAATGTTCACATAACCTGCGGACCAGTCGTTGTGCCTGTGCCATCACCAGTGAAGAGGCCACCAGGTAGGGCTCTACACCCATGTCCTGCAGGCGTACAATGGCAGAGAGGGCATCATTGGTATGCAGAGTTGCAAACACCAGATGACCGGTCAGGGATGCCTGAATGGCAATCTCTGCCGTCTCCAGATCACGAATCTCGCCAATCATGACAATGTCAGGATCCTGACGAAGAATGGAGCGCAGGCCTGCTGCAAATGTAACGCCGATTTTTGGCTGCACCTGCATCTGAGCCACGCCGCCAAGCTGGTATTCAATAGGGTCTTCGATGGTCATTACATTGCGGTTTTTTCGATCCACCTGCATCAGTGCGGCATAAAGCGTGGTACTTTTACCTGAACCCGTCGGGCCTGTAACCAGCACGATGCCATGCGGCGCTGCAATTACCTGTCGCATCATTTCGAGCTTATCTTCGCTCATGCCAAGCTCTTTAAGTGTTAACATGCGAGCACCACGATCGAGAAGGCGCATCACCACGCGTTCACCATGAGCTGTCGGCAGTACAGAAACACGCACGTCCACTTCCCGGCCTGCAATCTTAACTCTGAAACGGCCATCCTGCGGGTGACGCTTCTCGGCAATATCCAGATCGGCCATCACCTTGATACGACTGGTGATCGCGGCCTGCACACCTTTGGGTGGATGCACAATGGCATGCAGAACACCATCAACACGGAAGCGAACTGTCACTTCTGATTCAAATGGCTCAATATGAATATCACTGGCGCGATCTTTCAGTGCCTGCGAAATCAGTGTGTTCACCAGGCGGATAACAGGGGCATCATCCTCTGACTCAAGCAGATCGCCAACCTCTTCAATTTCACGGGAGAGATCATCAGACTCATGCATATCTTCAAGCATCTGCTCAGCACTGGTCTGCGCCATATCAAACACCTGATTCAGAGCGACCAGAATATCATCTCTGTCAGCCAGAACCGGCTGAACTTCAACACCGAAAATGCGTCTGCAATCGTCAAGCAGCTCCCAGGGCCAGTCTTCCTGATCAGAGACTGCTATAGGGTTTGCAATCCCATCCAGCGACTTCAGAGGTAGAATGGGACCTTGTCTTAGTACAGGCAGTGAAAAATGGAGTGTGCGCTCCATATCAATCTGATCACTGGTAAGCCTGCTAAGCCGCTGCATAGGGTATTACTCTACTCTCTGTACGCTTGGTTCAGCATCACCCGGTTTTTGCTGCGCGGGGCTCAGCTTTTCAGGCAGCACTTTTGGTTGACGGGGGAAAAGAATTGTTCCCTCTGAAGAAGAGTCTTCATACACTGATTTGATCGCTGAATATTTTTCGTTGGTGATATCCCTAATGTCAGCATCCGTACGAATGATTCGAGGCCGTAGGAAAATCATCAGGTTTACCTTTCGGCGTAAATTATCCGTAAACTTGAAGGGTTCTCCAATAATGGGAACCGCACCGATGCAGGGGACTCTGCTTACGTTTTCAGAGGTGTCTTCACGCATCAACCCGCCTAACACCAGCATCTGTCCATCTTTAGCCAGAGCAACTGTTTTCACGGAACGCTTGTTGGTAATCAGGTCACTTGCTCCAGATTTTACACTGATGCTTGAGACCTCCTGATAAATTTCAAGCCGTACCGTGTCACCTTCTGAAATTTGTGGTTTCACCTTCAGTGTCAGGCCGATATCTTTACGTTCAATGGTCTGGAATGGGTTAGCCGTTCCGCCCTGGGTGGAGTTCTGACCTGTCACAAACGGCACATTTTCACCGACAATAATTTCAGCCTCTTCGTTATCCATGGTGAGGATGTTGGGTGTTGAAAGCACATTGGCCTCGCCTGTTGTCTCCAGTGCACGTACCAGCGCTCCAAGTGATACTGTTCCGCCTGCAAGGCTTCCCTGCAGCACGCCAACGGTAAGCCCCTGACCCAGTGCGGAGGCTGCAGTTGTGGTTAGACTCTGTCCGGTATTGTTAGCTACCGCTGCTCCCAGTGTCGAGATGGTTCCATAATTCTGACCGCCTACCACTGAGATGGTGTCGCCGTTAAAGCTCTTTCCAGACATCCACTCAATACCAAGCTGTTCACTGTTATCGCCAGTCACCTCGACAATGAGTGCTTCAACCAGCACCTGCAGTCGGCGAACATCCAGCTTATCAATGATTCGGTTGATTGCAGCGATGTCAGCCGGGTCAGCTGTAATTAGCAGTGCATTCATTGCAGGCTCTGCAACCAGCTTCACTTCTCCGGCAAAAAGGGCTCTGCCCTGACCGGGTTTTGCTGCACTCTGACCACCCACCAGCTCATTCAACACCTTGGCCACATCTTCGGCATTGGCATGTTTGAGATAGCGAACCTGAAGCCTTCCACTATCCGGTTTGGGTTGAATGTCCAGCTGCTTCACCATGCTGCCCACTTCATTGAGCAGTTGTGGTGCGGCAACCACCACAAGCATGTTTCCTGGCTGATGAGCAATGGCTTTGATCGATGCCGCTCCGCCTTTTGCTTTACCTGCATAAAGCCCGGTGATGGTTGAAGCCAGCTTCTCTGCTGAAGCAAACTCAAGCGGGAATAGCTGAACACCAATCGCATCTTTTCGATCAACAAGTTTTAGTATCTTCTGAATGCGCTTGATATTACTGGAGGTGTCGGTCAACAGCAGCATATTGCCTCTCGGGTAGGCTACCAGATGACTGTTGGGTGATATTAGCGGCCTAAACAGGGCAACCAGCTGTTGTGCATCAGCATAATTCAGGCGAACGACCTGGGTGATCATGGCATCATCACTACTGGCTTTCCCACTCCCTCTAACCGGAATGGATTTCTGTTTGCTTTCGGCTCTGGGAACAATTTTTATGACCGAACCACTTGGCACGGCTGCAAAGCCGTTCACTTCCAGCACAGAGAGGAATACATCATATGCCTCATCTTCTGAAATGGGCGTTGGTGAAACAATGGTGACATTGCCTTTAACCCGATTATCCACCAGAAAGTTTTTACCTGAAAACCCTGATACAAATTCGATAAAGGCTCGAATGTCAGCCTTTTTAAAATTCAGCGTCACCTCTTTTGCGAATGCCGGCACTGCCAGCAGAGACAAAAAAAGCATCAAAACCAAACCAACTCTTAATCCCTTCCTCATGAAATGAGACTCCCCTTTTTTCACACGCGGTCACTGAATATCATAGTGTATCTGCTGCAAATTCCCTGCCCGTCGAATTTCAACATCAATGGAAGCATCCTGTTGTAAATTCTGAAACATCTGCATGGTCTGCTGCGGCCCCGTTACTTCAGCCCCGTTTACTTTGCGGATAATATCACCATTCTGCAAGCCAACCTTTTCGTAAAGTGATCCGGATACGATTTCTCTGATCAGAAACCCATCTGATTTCCCGTTTTCAAAGTGTGGCACTACTCTGGCCTGGCTTAGCAGTTGTGGAAAATTTTGTATCTGTTTGTTCAGCATATTGCGACTTACTCGGCGCGACACCTTACGACGTTGTGGCTGAGCTGGCGTAGTTATAGTAGCAGGTGAAGGAGCAACGAAGCCTTTTTTATCTCTCTGAAGTTCGATTCGTTCCAGTTTGTTATGATTATCGACAACAATGGCATCAGCTTCAACGCTCTGTAGCGTAATGCCAGGCTTCATAGTATCCCCTACGAAATAGAGCTGTTGCTGTTTGCCCCCCTGCATGACCACCACGGCTGCTGATTTTTCATCAGCAACGACCGTTCCGATCAGTTTGATATTTAACTTGCTGGGAGCAACAACTTTTTGAACCGGTTTTGGCGCTTTCAGCTCTTTTCCGGCATCGCCAAACAGAGGGGTATCAAGTAGCAGACTCATGTTTAATGAAGTCTCGGCTCTCTCTGGAGGTGTCAGTTGAGATGTGGATGATTCAATACCCGATGGCAGTAACCAGCCTGCAGTCAGCCACGCGGCTAAGACGATGATAGTCAACTCAACGATAGCTGGCAGTCGAATAACCATGCTTTGCATATCTACCATGCCAGTACTATTACTGATAAAAACATCTGTTAGCTATTGATTGGCCAAAATAGTAGTGCTTTCAAATTGTCCCCTCTAACCCACAATAATGATGAGTAATATCCGGATGATAGCTGCATTTGATCAGTTTGCTAGGGTAGTGAGCTTTAAATTTATCTATTCAGAATCCAGATCGCCTTGTTTAAGTCCTGAAATCAGGCTATCAGCGTGTGGTTTAACGCTTCATCAATCCTCCTTACGTTTATTTGCCAGTTGGTCTAAGCTCAATGTAGAGGATGGATGGAAAGAAGGCCCTCTTGGAGGATTGATGTTATTAAGTGAGATCAAAATTCGAGCGAAAGAGGCAGGTTTGAAAAATATCTCAAAGCTGCGCAAAGGGGATTTAATCCGGTCGATTCAAGCTGCGGAGGGAAATTCACCCTGTTTTGATGAGCCTTGGGATAAGCCGTGTGAGCAACACGGATGCGCCTGGAAGGATGACTGCATAAATATTCTGTAGATAACTTTGTTCGCTTTTTTTAGCTGGTCAGAAGTTCTTTGATCAGTTCTGCATACTTTTGCCTGTTCATCTCCCAACTAACAGATGAAATATCGGGTGCGGCGGGTAGCGCGCCTCTTTGATGAAGTCCAGCAAGCTCTATAAGGCGAGAGGCCAATGTTTCACTCTCCTTTTTGGCATCATCAGCAGATGAGATAAAGCGAAACTGTTCGGGAATAAATTCGCGATAGGCCAGACGATCCGGCACAACAGGCATGCAACCGGAAGCCACGGCTTCCAAAATACCCAGCCCTTGAAAGTCGTGAAGTGCGGTAGATATCACTATGTGGGATTGTCGGACGATAGTCATATATTCTGATCTGTTATCGATGTGCCCCCAGGCTCCGATATGGTCGGATAGCTCGACTTTCATCTGATCAAAAACAGTTGGATTGTTGCGAAACTGTTGCCCTGCAATATGAACTAAAAAGTTGATACCTTGCTCTTTCAAAATGAGAAGGGCTGCGAAAAACCGTTCCGGTGCTTTGTCATACTCCCAGCGGTGATTCCATAGAATTGTCAATGGCTCAGCTCGCCTCTGATCATGGGCTGGAAAGAGGTTGTCATTCAGAGGTACTGGAAGGATTGAGCTCTTGTTCATTAACAGTTTCTCAATACCGGTTGAAACATGGTCAGGCATTTTTTTCAGGAGTGTCATGCTGCCCTGCAGAAAAGTTGTTCTATTAAAATCGCTGTTAAAGGCGATACGATCGGCTGCCATGGCCGCATAAATTGACGTCACTTTTGGTTCAATGGAGCGATGCTCCATACCGCTTTCAGGATAGGCAAACTGGTTTTCATGAAAATAGAGTAGAGTTGGCACTGTTGCCAGAGATGGTCTCATCCCCTTTAGGGCTGAGAGATCGGTCATTGAGGTGGCGATGATCAGGTCGAAAGGCTGATCAAATGTCTCGTTTTCCGAGGTTGCCCAGATCAGACTATTACCACGAACACGCCAGGAGAAGTGGCGGGGTGGCAGTGTGAGCAGATGCCACTCATATTCTGGAAATGCAGCAACGAGACCTTCACGCCAGTAGCGATGGCTAACCGCATCATACGGCGAAAGTAGTAAAATCTTCTTGCGTGACATCTGCAAAGTGTAGCCTCCACACCTCAGCTTCGGTATACCTTCGCTATGATCTGGAATTTTCTATCCCGAAATCTTGCACTGTTAACACTAATCGGAGCTGTAGCAGCCTACCTCTACCCGCCAGCATTTCTGGTTTTTAAAGATTATTTCCTCTGGTGTTTTGCAGCAACAATGTTTGCTCTGGGCGTGGTGTTACATCCTGAGGAGGCCAAGGATGCGCTTTCAAGGCCACACCAGATCGGGTTGGGAGTGTTAATACAATACAGCGTAATGCCACTGCTCGGTTTTGCTGCTGCAACCATTGCGGTTGAGCAGGGAATGTCACCAGCTATGGCACTTGGCTTTGTCATTGTAGGCTGTGCACCCGGAGCCATGGCCAGCAATGTTATTACCTATCTGGCAGGTGGTGCAGTTGCTTTCTCTATCGCCATGACCATGGTGGCGACCTTGCTCTCACCACTGTTAACACCGCTGTTGGTCGAGGAGCTGGGTGGTGCATTTCTTGAAATTCCCTTCTGGCCAATGATGAAAACCATTGTTTTGACAGTGGTGCTTCCACTGCTTATGGGAATGGTGTTAAGGCCACGTCTCGGATCGTTTACCATTAAGGCCGAACAGATAGCTCCCGGTATTGCAGCGGTCGCAATCATTATTATCTGCAGTTATGCCGTGGCGGCTAATCAGGAGCGAATTGCGGATATCTCGATCTGGCTTCTACTGCTTGTGGTGGTTTTGAATGGTCTCGGCTATCTGCTTGGCTGGAGTGCGGCGGTTCTGTTTAATTTTGACCAACGTCATAAAATCACCATGTCGATTGAAATAGGCATGCAAAATGCCGGTATGGGTGTGGCACTGGCGTTGGCACACTTTGAACCTGAAACGGCTCTTCCGGGCGCTCTTTTTGCTGTTTGGTGTATTCTCACCGCCGCAGGGATGACCCGCTTTCTGCACAAACGAAACGAATCTATTGCAGCCGTTTAACGTTTACTCTTCAGGTTCGGTACGGTCAGCCATACGAATGTAGGGTTGACCATGCTGGCCCGTATAGATTTGGCTAGGGCGATAGATACGGGTATTGCCAATCATTTCACGCCAGTGAGCCAGCCAACCGGATACGCGGGCAACAGCAAAAATTGGGGTGAAGAGATCGGTATCGATTCCCAGCTTGCGATAGACAATGCCGGAGTAGAAGTCGACATTCGGGCAGACCCCTTTTGCACCCAGTGTTGCAACGGAGAGTTTCTCGATCTCCTGAGCAATTTTGTAGGTAGGGTCTTCGCCGAATCGTTCGGTTAGCTCTACATAAAGCTTCTGCAGCAGGGTTGCACGAGGATCTTTGGTCTTATAAACACGATGACCAAGGCCTGTGATCTTCTGTTTCTTAGCGATCTTCCTGTTCAGATATGGCTCCACATTTTCGACTGAACCGATCTCATCCAGCATCTCCAGTACCTCTTCATTGGCACCGCCATGCAGTGGGCCGGACAGGGTGCCGACGGCAGAACTGATTACCGTGTATGGATCAGCAAGCGTGGAGCCGGTTACCATGGCTGAGAAGGTGCTGGCATTCATGGTGTGCTCAGCGTGTACGATCAACGCCACGTCCATAATACGCTCAGCCAGCGGATCAGGCTCTTCACCGGTCAGCATGTAGAGAAAGTTGGCGGCATGGGAGAGGTCATCTCGAGGCGGGATTGGATCATCACCTCTGCGCATGCGTGCATGAGCAGCTACCAGTGTAGGCGTTTTTGAGATCAGACGAAGCGCAGCTTTATCAGCCATCTTATAAGCGGTACCGAGATCTGAAGTCATGTCTGTATTGATGGGATAGAACATGCCAAGTGCAGCTACACCGGCCTGTAGTGCATCCATGGGGTGTGCTGCATCAGGGTAGCATTTGATCATGTCACGGATGCTATATTTGATACGGCGATGATGACGAAGCCGGATGTCGAAGACCTTCAACTCCTCTTCGGATGGGAGATGACCATGTAGCAGCAGGAAGGAGGTCTCTTCAAATGAGGAGTGTTCGGCCAGTGTCTCAATATCAATGCCGCGATACTCCAGCTCTCCCTTCTGCCCATCGACAAAGGAGACGGCCGATTCGGCTACCGGAATACCTGCAAGGCCGGGGGAGTAACATGGTGTTTCTTTGTTCTTCGGCATGGCTTTAAATCTCCAGATATACCCTGATTGGTAGATGTAGTCTGTTTTGATGCGGGATTATAACAGAGAGCATTTATGAATGGCAGCTTGAAGAGAGATGTTTGCAGTTATTTTTTTTCATTCATATCGAAATAACGATCAGCAGCCCAGAGGTTCTTGGCCTCAGGATGCAGAACCTGAAGTTCTGCAGAGAGCCGGCTATGCTTGAGAATCGCTTTGATAAGCCATGAGCGCTGAAGCATGAAGGGTTCAAAGCTGTGTCTGGGTAGTCGCAACAGATGGCACGGGGTACCGGAGACAATACTATAGGGGGCCATATAGCCTCTTAGGAGCCCCCCAAGGTGGAAAAGGTCGCCTGGATGCATGCTGGCAATCAGAGTCTCCTTACCATCTCTTTTATTTAACATCAGCAGGGTGCCTGACTGAACCATGTAGGCATCAGTATGCTCTTCACCTTCATCAACAAGTGTCTGGCCGGGTTGGGTTGTGCTATTTTTAAAAATAGCGGTGACCCGTCTGCGGTCGATATCATTGAAAAGCTTAAATATGTTGTGCTGAGAGAGCACTCTAAGTACCAGTCGATGGCGGAAGAGATGTTCCATCATGGCATAGAGCTCACGGTCCTGCTTCAGTAGCGCCCGGATTCTCTCATAGGGTAGTTCCACAAGTTCTGTTGTGGTTGCAGATGTGAGTGTGGCGGCACGGCGCATGCCGGTAAAATAGGCAAGCTCACCAATCAGACAGGGTCTTTCACTGCTCCCCGATAGCGTGCTGATCTTCTGCCCGGGCATGATGACATCAACCTCTCCCTGCTTAAGCAGCCACATATGTCCTGCAGGATCACCTTTCTGACAGAGCTGTTCGCCACCGGAAAGTTCACGTGGATAGCCATGTTCAAAGAGTTTGTGGATCAGCATCGCTTCACGTTCATCACTCTCTCTATCGATGATCTGTCCGTTTGTATCATGTTCAGTCTCAGCCATCAGTTCACGTAGACGAACCATGCTCTCTTCTGCGATGGAGTCCTCATCGTTCTCTACTCCACTGGTATAGTGGTTCATCAATGATTTATAAGCGGTCAGAGCCTCAGAGTAGTCACCTGTCCGTTCACAGGCATAGGCGTAGCTCAACTTAACGTCTTTATCATTGTGCCAGACCGGAGAGTTCCAGAGCTGGCTGTAATATCTGCGAGAGGCATGGAAGTCTCCTTTTGCAGCAGCGCTTCGTGCCTGTAGAAAAATTTGCTGGTAATCCATGCGATGCAAGTGCCTCCTTAATAAGGGTTTCCCTATTTTAGACTATTTTATCCAGTTTCACATGACGGTCGGCTTTCCAGAGATAATCATCCTCCGGACGCATGATTTGCAGATGGGCAGGTCTGCGCGAGAAACGCAGGATGGCCTGAATGATCCAGGGCCTGCGCAGCGTGAATGGCTCAAAAACCTTCTGTGACAGACGAAGCAGCACAACGGGTGTGGCGGTGACAACTTTGTATTCACTTTTATACTCTTTTAGAAGTCCTCCAATATGAATGATCTCACCGGGGAAGATACTGTTTGTCATAGAGCCATCATCTGTTTCAAAACCCTCATTTGTCTGCTCCTGAGAGTGCATGAAAAACATGCAGCCACTCTGTAGCATGTAGGTGTTGTTATGCTCTTCTCCATCGTTGATCAGGATTGTGCCGGGCTCTACAGTGATTCGTTCAAATGCGTTCATCAGCCGCATTCGATCGATGTCATTGACCCGCTCAAATACGGTGTGATGGGCTAAGACCGGCTCAGCCCAGCGTTCACGAAGAAGCCGCTCCATAGCATGTTTGAAGGCGGGGTCAGCCTCTTCTCTGCTGGTGATTTCGACAGTGTTAACGGCAAACAGCTCTGATCTGGAAGATGCTTCCAGGGCAGCGCCTCTCCGCTGGTTGGTGAAGAAGCCGATTTCGCCGACCAGTGCCAGATGGTTATCTTTTACAACAATTGCATCCGGTTCATCGTAATCCGGGAGATGTACGGTCAGTGAGCCGCTGCGCATCAGCCAGAGCGTATGCGGCATATCTCCCTCTTCGCAGAGCATGTCGCCCGGGTTAAATGTGGTTAGTTCACCCATCTTGCAGAGCTGCTGCATCAGTTCCGCATCTTCCAGAGGTTCGACATTTTCAATGAGTTCGGGCTCTGCCTCTGGCTCCGCTTCATGGCCACCGTTTTTAAGACCTTCAATCACCTGCTCAAGTGCTTCAGCCGCACCTTTCTCAGAATTCTCGTGATAGGTTCCGACCACCTCACCGTAGACCTGAATGGCCAGGTCAAAGTTCTCATTTTTTTCAGCGCAGTAGGCGTATCTGAGTCGAATATCGAGATCATCCACCATCTCCGGAAATGCCAAAATGGAAGCGTAGAGCTCTTCGGCCTCGCTGTAGGACTCGTTAGAGACCGCTTTGCGGGCCTGCCTCAACAGTTTGGGGAGTGAAACGGCGCTCATTGTCGCTGTCCAAGCGGGTGTGAACTGTTTACCAGATCGTGCAGTCGTGCTCTGGATACATGGGTATAGATCTCAGTGGTGGTGATGTTTGCATGCCCCAGCAGCATCTGAACTGCTCTAAGGTCAGCGCCGTGGTTGAGAAGGTGCGTGGCAAAGGCGTGACGCAATGTATGGGGTGATGGGGCAGGGGAGATACTTGCCTGTTCTGCATAGAGTTTGATGCGTAGCCAGAAATTCTGCCGACTCATCGCTTTTCCCGAACGCCCAGGAAAGAGATGGGTGTTGGCAATATTGGCGCGTTTCATTAGCCACTTTTTCAGCCAGCTTCCCGCCTCTTCACCAAAGGGAACCATACGCTCTTTATTACCTTTTCCGATCACCCGGACAATGCCTGCCTGAAGATCAATGTTAGAGAGAGTGAGCCCGACAAGTTCCGACACGCGAAGGCCAGTCGCATACATCAGCTCAAGCATGCAGCGATCACGGATTCCAGTGGATTGGGCCACATCTGGTGCAGCGAGCAGTTGTTCAACGGCTGCTTCACTCAGCTCTTTGGGTAGCCTGCGCCCTCTACGCATGTTGGGAAGGTTGCGAACCGGATGGTCTTCTCGCAACCCCTCCTCCTGAAGGTGGCCAAACCATGTCGATAGCGAACTGCGCCGTCGATAGATGCTGGACTCCTTGAGCCCCGCTTTTCTCAGGCTGCCGAGGTAGCTGGCGATATCATCCTGCGTGGCAGTGAAGATGTTCTGTTTTCGTTTGGCGTTGAGAAAGCTGGAGGCGTGTTTCAGATCTGCATGGTAGGCAGAGAGTGTCTGGGGAGACCAGCCGCGCAGCATACTGATACGCTGGAGAAGCCCCTCCATACGTGTTTCGTCAGTGGCGCTTCTGTCTGCCGTTGATATCATGGAGAAAAGTATATGGAGAAATTCAGCATATGCGAGCACCTTGGCTGTTGTATATCGGATAGAATTTCTTAATCGTTAATATCTGGCTTAAAATAGAAAGGCCCGGCATAATGCCGAGCCTTCAAATGTGGTACCGAGAACTGGACTCGAACCAGCACGTCTGTGAAGACACTGGCACCTGAAGCCAGCGCGTCTACCAATTCCGCCACCTCGGCATTTTCACACGGGCAAAGTTAAATGGCGGTTCTAACTTTGCTCACAAATCAAACACATGTGTGTATGATTCTGATGCGGGATTTTCATATCCCGCAACCATTGGTCGGCATAGCCGTCCAATCCGGCTATCCTGCCGGATTGTGGTGGACCATGATCGGGCCACCTATACTCTGTCTTAAACAGGGTAATCCCTTACGGTGCAGGCATGCTCTGTAAGGGCGCGCAATAGTAGAATGAGGCACTTGAGTGTCAAGGAAGAATATAAGTATATGAAAAAATTTACATGGTCAGATGCCAAAGGAAAACCCGAAAAATCGTCTGATCGAAAATCCGGTGGACGGAGAGATGCTGGACGAAGAAAAGGCGGCAGAAATGCCTCTGAAGGAAAAGGCGACAGGTTAGTTCAGACGCTGGCATCCATGCCAAAGCAGTCAGGTTCAATGCGTGATGTTGAGCGGGCCATGGGAGTGAGCTCCCCTGACCAGCGCCGTGCATTTAAGCGGCTTGTTTCATCCATGTTGGAAAAAGGCGAGCTGCATCAGCGTGGTAAGGATCTGGTTCTGCCTAAAGGCGGCAGACGCAAAGAGACCCACAAATCTTCTCCCAGAGATGCAGGCAGTGGTCGTACATGGACAGGAAAAGTTTCTGCTCACCCGGATGGCTTTGGTTTTGTGGCCGTACCGGATCGAAAGGAAGACTTCTTTCTCCCTCAACAGGAGATGAAAACCCTGATGCATGGTGACACGGTTGAGATTCGTGCGGTGAACTACCGTGGCCGCGAATCAGCAGAGTTAATACGCATTGTCGAAGAGGCTCATAACGTCATTACCGGCCAGTTTGTTATCCGGGGTGACGTGGGCATGGTGGAGGCACGCTCCAGAAAGTTTTCGCAGGCGATTCTTGTTTCCAGTAAAGATTCCAAAGGTGCAAAAGATGGCGACTGGGTGCAGGTCGAGATTCAACGAAGCGCCACCCCTCTGCGTGGTCGGGTGCTTCAGGGTCTGAGTGATCTGTTTAAGCCATCGAAACTGATTGATCTGATTATTGCTGAGCAGCACCTGCCCAGCGAGTTCCCTGATGCAGTGATGGAAGCGGCCAATGAGATGCCGCAGAGCGTATCTCAGCAGGAGATGAAATCACGTAAGGATCTGCGTCATCTCAACTTTGTGACCATTGATGGGGCGGATGCCAAAGATTTTGATGATGCCGTCTGCGTGCTTCCACGTGGTGATGGTTTTGAGGTGTGGGTAGCGATTGCCGATGTGGCTCACTACGTTCGCCCCAACACAGCACTGGATGTTGAAGCATTT
>Ga0316187_10001366_pt1 | contig 20927 bp, 12 predicted proteins | sample CroRivburrow1_MG_FD_204927 | JGI IMG/M metagenome (GOLD analysis project Ga0316187, IMG submission 204927) | Coastal sediment microbial communities from Maine, United States - Cross River worm burrow 1 | ecosystem: Environmental > Aquatic > Marine > Coastal > Sediment | place: USA: Maine...
GGAGTCGATCCCGCAACCATCCGAGCCGCAGAAAGGGCCGACGATGAAGCGAAGCGGCGGGCCGCTGCTTCTCTGGAAGATTCTCAAGCAGAAACAGACGATCAGGCAGCGGAGAGCGCAGCAGACGCGGCAGAGGCCCAGCTGACGGCACGGATCTTGGGCACCCCTCCGGGGCTGCTCGATATGTTGCTCTCGTACAACGGGCGGGAATACCATGTCCGTGTGGTGGACAGTCGTTGGGCAGGCAACGTCAAGCCGGGGAAGGTCGCCATTGTCCCCACGCGGCAAGGCGTCAAGCTGGACGATCAGACCCTCGACGGGGACGCCGACACGATCACGCGGCTGGCGAAGCAGGGGATCTACTCGCGCATCACCGACGCGATCGACGCGGCCGAGCAGGCGCGGGAAGTCCGATCCGCCGAGCAGCGGGCCGCGAAGAAGGCGAAGGAGACGAAGCGTAAGAAGGCCGACCAGAAGCGGATCAATGACCAGTTCCACCGCGACCATCTGAAGGCGAATCTTCGGGATTGGGCGCGAATCGTGAAGGGTGATCCGGCTGATTCCGTCATGAGAAAGGACGCCAAGGATCTCCTGAAGCGTCTGCGCCGGGCGCAGTTGTGGTACGAGGGCCAGCTATCCGGCGCAACGGAGAAGCAGCTGACCGACACGATCAAGGCTGTCGAGGAGTGGCTGCGAGCGCCGACAGAGGAGAAGATCGACGAGCAGCAAGCGAAGTTGGATGCGGCCCGAAAGAAGTTTGAGGGCAGACACGGCAACAAGCTGGGGGCGGGCTTCGATCCCCACATGGCCGCAGACGCGGCGGAGGTAGCCTACGAGTACGCCAAATTGGGCGTCTACAGGTTTGAGAAGTTTGCCGGGGACATGATTAAGGACTTCGGCAACGCGATCCGGATGTACCTCGATGGCGCTTGGATGCAAGCCCGCAAGGTTTTGTCGCGCTCCGAGGAGGCGTCAGACCGCGAGATCGCGGAGCAGATGGACGATCAGGCTGCGGTCGATGCGTTTATGGACGGGCCAGTAGCCGAAGGTCCGATTGACGAGACGATCAGCGAGGAGGGATCGGCCGAGATGCTGGCCGCGCAACTCATCGCTGCCGAGCATCACGAGGCGGCTGCGAAGCTGGAGAAAGACCCCGAGAAGAAGCGCAAGCTGAATGAGCGGGCGGGCGCGGCCGATGATCTGGCTGGCTCGATCATGGCGAACGTGGAGGACCAGCTTGGCGCGGAGGCTTTGGAGCGGGTCAACGCCATAGCGAAAGAGATCGCAGATTCGCGCCCGATCAAGAAGCGGGACGTGAAGGCCGAGGGGCAGCAACTCCTTGGCAGCGTGGACAAGGACAAGATCGCCGCAATCGTGGCAGAGTTTGAGGCCGGAGCAGATGTGGATGCACTCAACGCCCCCGATGCCTCATGGGTGGAGAGTCGGTCGAAGTGGTCACAGAAGGATCTTGTGAAGGGGCTCCGGGAGCGCAAGAACACGCTTGAGGGAGCGATTGAGCGGTACGATAAGGACCGGGCACGGGGTATCGAGGGGGTGAACCCGATAGACGTTACGCACCATGACGGCGATCCCCTCTACGCGCTGCGAACCATGCTCACGGACAGTAAAGGGCTCATCGCCACGATCAAGGCGCAAGTCGCGTGGATGGAGTCTCGTGCGAAACGCAGTCAAACCGTGGGCGTATCTTCTGCTGGAGGTGAAACAGATGTTGAACGTACCGAGCCACGTCTGGAACCAGATCGGCCAAGAGGCCGAGGGGTTGCCGAAAGACCTGGAGAGGGCGATGCTGCTGAGCGACGAGCAGCTGGTCGAGGCGATGGACCGACAGGCGGTGCTGTTGGGCAGATTGGGCTATTCGGACCGCCCGGTGAGAGCGTACCTGATCTCCCAGCCGGCGCTGATAGCGGGACCACTATTGGAGAAGTATTTGTACCAGCGAGGAATGTCGGATCTGCTGGGCACCATTCCGGTCGTGGACCCGGAGCAGTTGGCGCGACTGATGCGGGACGAGTTTCTGCTGAACGAGAAGGAGCTCGCGGAGTACCGGACCGCGCTGTGGGACGCGAAAGCCCGCAAGACGTTGACGCAAGCACTCCCGAAGCAGTAGAGGCCCGCCGACAGGCGCAGATCGAAGCGGCTGGCATGAAGATCGTGCCCGCCGATCCGGCGAACATCAAGGCGTCTCTCCCGATGCTCCTCTCGGAGCAGCAATCGGACGTCCTGAAGGCGGAGCAGCGGTATGAGTCGGGCGGGAAGGGATTCCTGTTCACGAACCAGACCGGCACCGGCAAGACCTTCGTCGGCCTGGGGGTCATCAAGCGCATGGTGTCGCGGGGACAGGGCCGTATCGCGGTCATCGTCCCGAGCGACAAGAAGGTGCGCGATTGGGCTACAGACGGCAAGCACTGGCTCCAGCAAGACATAACGCCTGTCAAGGACACGACGAGCCAGCTTCCCGGAGGCGTCATCGTCACGACATATGCCAACTTCCGAAAGAACGATCGTTTTCTGGAGGAGGAGTGGGATCTGATCGTCTATGACGAGTCGCACCACATCATTTCCCGCAAGGACAAGATCGACACGGTTGGGCTTGCTCAGCACCGGATGGTCACGAACCACCCCGGCTCCGTTGTGGCGAAGTTCCTCCACGCGAACAAGGAGTACCGGAGGCTTCAGGAACGGCTGGCGATCATCAACAAGCCGTCGAAGGGACGGCGGAAGAAGCGACACTACGAGTACACGGACCAGCAGCGGACCGATCTGGAGGAGATCAACGAGCGGGTCACGCAGCTGCGGAAGGATGCAGAGGCCAAGGCGAAAAGCCACGAGGACAAGTCGAAGGCTCTGTTCCTCTCCGCCTCTCCGTTTGCCTACCATTGGAATCTGGACTATGCCGAAGGGTACTTGTTCGATGCGCCGTTCGATCCGTCCGAGACGGGTTACAACACTCCGACCGGATTGGACAAGTTTATCGTCCGGCACCTGGGCTATCGGATGCAGTACGGGAAGGCGACGATCCCGGAGTCGGGTGTGGACGTCGGACTGTTGGAGCGTGAGCTGTTCGAGTGGATGGTGGATCAGGGCGTGGCGTCGATGCAAAAGCTGGACGTCGAAGCCGACTACAGCCGAGAGTTCGTGCAGGTCGAGTCGGGCCAGCTGGGCCTGATGATCGACCAAGGCTGGAAGGTGCTGCGCGAGAACGAGGCGTACCAAGCCGCCTACGAGTATCTGAGGGCGGGCAAGAACAGGCGTTGGGACTACCTGAACAAGAGCCGCATTCTGGAGGGCCTGAAGGCCCGTGAGGCCGTGAAGCGCATCCGTCAGCACCTTGCGCTCGGGCGTCAGGTCATCGTATTTCACTCGTTCAACAAGGGAGGGGCGCTCCATCCGTTCCACCTGGGCGATGATGCGGTGGACGCGAACGTTCAGCAGTCCTATGACAAGTTTGCGGCCGAGAATCCGCAGTTTGTGACGCTCGACATGACGGAACTCGTCAACGTCCCGGACCACCTTTCGACCGAGTTGGGAGCCGACGCTGTGCTGTTCAACGGCACGATCCCGACGAAGAAGCGGGACCAGAACGTACAGGCGTTCCAGCGTGGAGACGCGAAGGTGTTCGTGGCGCAGATGCAAGCTGGAAAGGAGGGGATCTCGCTCCACGACACACGCGGCACCGCTCCGCGAGTCGTGATGCAGCTGGGGCTTCCGATCCGGCCTACCGATGCGGTGCAGACCGAAGGGCGGGCACGGCGCTACGGATCCATGTCGGATTCCGTGATGGAGTACCTGACGGTCAACCTCGACTTTGAGAGGATCGCGTTCGCCGACAAGATCGCTGGTCGCGCAAAGACGGCCGAGAACCTTGCAATGGGGCGCGAAGCGAGAAACCTCGAGGCCGCTTTCCGCGAGGGCTATCAGGATGCGGTAGACGCCGCTCCGAACGCGGAGCAGGGGCGTGGAGGCGCTGTAGCCGACAAGTCGGGCGAGACAGCCACCGAATTCGACCGCGCTAAAACGTACTACTGGAAGCGTCAGAAGCGGACCCAGAGGACCAAGAGTTACGAGGGAACCGACTACTTTGCCACGCCGGATCCGCTTGGATACAAGATGGTCGAGTGGTTGGATCTCCGGCCGAATGAGAATGCCCTGGAGCCGTCTGCCGGTGATGGCGCTATAGCCCGGTGGTTCCCGGCGTTCACGACGAACACGTTTGTAGAGCCGTCCTACGAGCTTGCCGCGCAGCTGGCGATCGTCGCAAAGGCTGGCGACCACACGAACATCCGTACCGAGAAGTTCGAGGATCTGCACGAAGGCGCGAACAAGGTCGATGGGATCGTGATGAATCCGCCGTTCGGGACGGCCGGGAAAACGGCGATGGATCACGTCGCTAAGGCGTGGAGGCATCTTCGCAACGAAGGCCGCATGATCGCGATTCTCCCGAAGGGTCCGTCCATGACGAAGCGGTTCGACAAGTGGCTGGCATCGGACGAGTCTGACGGGGCGATCATCACAGTCCGCATCACGCTTCCGGCTGTCGCCTTCGACCGCGCTGGCACGAAGGTCGTGACCGAGATCATCGTGATAGACAAGCATACGGGCCAGATCACGGGTGGCAACGTGAACATCGGTGATCGGGTCATGGTGATCGACGGAGCCACGGAGGGCGTCCTGTGGGTCACGCTTTCGGGCCGCTCAAGAATTGTGACCGACGAGGGGCGTGCCCAATGGGCGAACACGAACAACCTCGTCCGGGTGATCGATGGCAAACCCGACCCGGCTGCGGTGGACAACCGCACCGGAGAGAAAGCGGCCGATAGGATGCAGTCGCCGCGAGAGATCAAGGCGGACACGGCGGCAGAACTATTCGAGAAGCTGGAGGACATGACGATCCCTGCTCGCGTGCGGGCTGAGGCGGACGTTGCAAAGGCCGTCCCCATCCCCCTTCTTGTTCGTGCAACGGTCACGCAGACGGCTGAGGAGGTCGCTGTTACGCCGACAAACTCCACGCTGGCCGCGCAGGGCTTGACCGTCACCCGGACGCAAACAAAAGCCGGGAAGGCCGTATGGGAGGTCACCGGATACGGCACACGCGAGAACAAGGAAATGCTGAAGCGCATCGGAGGGCGCTGGTACGGCCCGAAGCGGGCATGGTCGTTCTACAAGGGCGACCCGACAGCTGACATCAAGCGGGAGTTGGGCATCACCGGAGAGCCTAACGGATTCGACACCGATCTTGACCTGGACTGCTCCTGATGCCGAAAAGCTGCAAACCACGTAAGCCAGTACCGCCGAAGAAGCGGAAACTCGTCATCCCCGAGGGCCTGACGCTGGACGAGTCCGTGCAGGAACGCGCTCCGGCAGAAGGCTCTTTCATGCGGGTGACGCGTGGATTCGGCAAGCTGGTGAGAGCGTTCACGAAGCACCATCCGGAACTGGACAACACGAAGGATGCGCTGGTCGTTGACTTGGTGCGCCAGATCGAAGCCGCTCAGGAGGCGGGTGAACTGAAAGCGATCAACTGGGTCAAGGAGATCACGAAGCGCATGAGTGTGCAGGAGATCCGCGTGTTTCAGCGCCTCTTGTGGATGCGTGACGTGCGCCGGGATTTCGAGGAAGGCCGCACGAACATGGAGGAGATCGGCTTTGATACGGTCGAGGAGTTGGACGATCAACTCGCCAACTATCAAGGCATAGCCGAGGCGAACCCCGACATCCTCGATGCTTTGGCGCGTCGCAAGGCGATCACGAAGGCTCTCACGAAGCGCCTGGTCGAACTGAAGCTGCTCCGGCCCGAGGTATTGGAGGATGATAGATACTTCCACAGGCAGGTTCTCAGCCACCTTGACGAGCGCCGTGCGGGAGTGACCACAAAGGACGTGCGGGAGCGCAAGTCGGGGTTCCAGAAGGGGCGCGTGAAGCAGAAGCGCCAGCGGGCCTTCAACGAGGACTATTTCGAGTCCGAACTGGAATGGCTCTCTCAGGGTGCGACGAAGGTGCTGCGGGCGGAGATCCTTAACCGGGCCAAGCAATTCCTCGACAAGAAATCGCAGTACGTCCGTCAGGCGAAGATGGCGAACGAGGCGCGGGTGATCGAAGCGGCCGGTGAGGGCGCAGATCCATACGCCCCGTTCCGCCAGCGCATCGCGATCGCCATTTCGCAGCTGGCGAAGATGGCTTCGAACAACACGCTCTGGACCGGCGACGGTGGCATTTGGGGCGATCTGGTCGAGGATCTGCGCGAGACGTATGACCAGTGGAAGGAGTCACAGGCGGATCTCGACCCCGATCAGAAAACTCCATTCTCGTTCGATCACCCGCTCTGGTGGTCTTTCATAGCGGATCTGGCCGCGACCGAAGGCGTGACGGGCAACCTGTCGGCCCGGTCGATCTTCAAGACGCTCTCCGACCGCAGGACATTCACGGAGGCGCAGCTGGACAAGATGAACGTGGACCCGCTGACGTGGCGGGACATGATGGAGGAGGGAGAAACCAGTTGGTCCCCGGACGTTGGCCCGAGGTTCTACACCGCGAAGGCGATCCCGGAGGATATTGTCGATCAGGTGATAGCGGGCGATCTGAAGCTGGACCGGGGGCAGCTGCGGGAAGTCCTTGCGCTACGTCCACCCGAGACGTGGGTCATCCCGGCGAACGTGGCCGAAGTGTTCGACAAGCTGCAAAAGCAGCGTGAGGACATCGCCCCGGCGCGGTACGCGAGGCGGCTGAATACGCTTTGGAAGCAGTGGGTTCTGATGAATCCGAAGCGCGTCCTGAAGTACAACATCAATAATATGTCCGGTGACCTGGACATTGCGATGGCGTACGATTGGAGGATCGTTCGTGGCATGGGGCGAGCGATCAACAACCTTCAGGCGTACATGGGCAAGCGGGAAATGAGGCCCGAGGACCGCGCCCTGCTGGACGAATTCTTCCGGTTTGGGATCGGCACGTCGAACATCACCAGCCAGGAAATCGACCGCATTGCGAAGGATACCAAGAGCCAGCTTCCGGGATTCTCCGACCACAATGCTCTGGTCAAGTCGTGGGAGAAGATCCGCAAGTACACGACGCTCCGCGAGAACATCCTCCGGCTGACGGCCTACCGCTACTTCAAGGAGAAGTTGGCCGCTGGCAAGCGCCCGCTCGGCGCGTCCCGGTACGGGGCGATGCAGGAGTTGTACCGCCAGATGGATCAGGGAAATATCAGCCAGGAGGAGATCGCCGCCAAGCTGTCCCGCGAACTCCTTGGCGACTACGGCAACATTTCGGAGGGTGGTCGCTGGCTCCGCGAGAAGCTGATTCCGTTCTATTCGTGGGTCGAGATCAACGCCCCGCGCTATTACTGGCTCTTTCGGAACGCCGCGCACGATGATGCGGGCGGATCGAAGGTCGGCACGGTCGGATCCATTGTGTTCAAAGGCGCGAAGGGCGTCACCGGGGCCGCGATCACGGTCAACGCTTTCTCACTGCTCGTCATGGCGTTCAACTACGCGATGGGTAACGGCGATGACATGGAGGACATCTTCCGCAATCGCCGCCAACTGCACCTGATTATCGGGCGCGATGAGGAGGGCAACGTGCAGTCGCTTCGGATGCAGGGCGCATGGAGTGACGCGATGGAGTGGTTCGGGCTGGGTGACCTTCCGGCCGACATTCAGGAGTTTCGCGAGGACGGAGAGGAGGTGCTGAAGGAGAAGGCGCTCGACGTCCTGAAGTCTCCGATCAACCGCATCTACCGTGGTATCTCCCCGTTCTACAAAACCACGATGGAGACGCTGATCGGGTACAAGTCCTATCCGGACGTCCTGCGCTCATCGGACAAATTCTTCGACCTGGGGTACACGCCTGTCCGCGACCGAGGGCTGGAAATGGCAAGGGTGTGGAGCGCGGAGGATCTGTACCTCCGCAGCTGGGACATCCTTCACAAGATGGACGTGGTTGCGAAGCCGTCACCGCCCGCGTGGGACGCGGAGGACGTAGCGCAGAGCCTCCTCGTCTACAAGACGGATCCCGGACAACAGGCATATTGGGAGGCGCGTATCGCCGCCTCCAAGTGGGCAGAGAAGGTTTACAACAAGCAGCGAGGCGCATTTTCGGTAACAGAGACGGGCAACGCACTGTACTGGTGGCGGACGGCAATCCGCATGGGTCAGGAGGAGAAGGCGAACGAACACCTTGGACGCTACCTGCGGCTTCGCGCTGCTACCGGAGCGACCGAGGAGAACATCTTCAACAGCCTCAATGCCTCGCTGAGACGCCAGCACCCGCTCAATGACATCCCGGAGAAGGACCGGGAGGCATACGGAGCAAGCCTCAACCAGCGTCAGGCCGATGAACTGAACCTTGCATTGGGTTGGTACTATCGCCTGTACGGAGGAGGACTGTAATGGCAAAGAGCATGGAGCAGAAGATCATTCCTCTGGTCGAGTCGAAGCCTGACAAGGTTCCGGGTGGGATATTCTCGGACCGTGATCGCGCACTCGTCCTGTCGGTGATCGACTTCCACGGGGGTAACGTCCAGCGGGCGCACCGATACCTGAAGGGCTGCGGCTGGAATATCTCCTACGATATAATGCGCCAGTGGAAGAACGGCAGTCGCGGGATCAACTCGCACGTAGAACAGCTTCGTGCGAATGCGTCGAAGGAGCTGGTGTATTCGATGGAGTTTGTCCTGGAGATCGCTACACGCAGGATCCTCTCTATGCTCGATGAGGCCAGCTTCCGCGAATTGATCGGAACCGTGTCAGTCCTGACAGAGAAGGTGCAGCTGCTAAAGGAACTGCCTACCGCCCGTGTCGAGCATACGGGTTTCCTGCACCGCTTCAATCACGAATTGGAGTTGATGACTCCTGGAGGCGACGGTGCAGAAGATTCTCAAAGAGAACTCCCAGAGGCGACGGAAATCACAGTACAACCCGTTAACGGGGCTGGGGTCGCTGGAGAAGCGAGTGCCGTTGCAGTGGGAGGCAAAGCGAAACGTAACGGTAAGCCTCCCGGCTCACGCGCTGGACGCAAGTGAAACTGGGCAGTTTTTCGCTCGCTGTATCCGTCTCGCCGTCCCCGTTGTCGAAACCCTCGAAAAGCTGGGTCACGACGCGGACAAGCATATTGAAGGGGCGCACTGGCACCGCATGAAGTTTGATTTCGAGTTGTTCTGCTTCATGAACGTGCGGATCAGGCGGAAGGATGGCGAGGTCGCTCCTTTGCTCCTCAATTACCCGCAACGCCGCTACGCGCAGCTGCTACAGCAACTATTCTTCTCCGGCACCCCGACCAAGATCATTCTCCTCAAGGCCCGCCAGTGGGGCGGCTCCACGCTCACACAGGCGTTCTTCGCGTGGGTGCAGCTGTACCACCGTCGAGGCTGGAATGCGTCGGTGGTGACCGAGGTTCAAGATCAGGCGCGGCACATTCAGGGCATGTACGAGACACTGGCCGACGAGTACCCCGATGGCGCGATCACGCTCCGGCCGTATCAGGGGTCACAGAACGTCCGCTACGTGGAGGAGACGGAATCCTACATCGGAGTGGCGTCCGTGCAGAATCCGAACGCCGTCCGATCGTACACCTACCAGATGCTTCACTTGTCGGAGGTCGGTCTGTGGCCGTCCACGACGAAGGTGTCGGCCGAATCGCTGGCCCAGGCGCTTCTGGCTGGCCTCCCGAGTCTGCCTCACACGGTCTGCATCATGGAGTCCACGGCGAAGGGCGTGGGCAACTACTTTCACCGGGCATGGCAAGCCGCCGAGCGCGGGGATTCCAACTTCAATCCGCTCTTTGTCAGCTGGTTCGAGATCGAGGAATACCAGACGGCGGTCGAGGATCAGGCAGCATTTGTCGAGTCGTGGGACGAGTACGAGAAGATGCTCTGGAAGATGGGCGCGACCATTGAGGCTATCGCGTGGTACAGGAGCAAGCTGAAGGACTTCACCGGGGACCGCTGGCGTATGCAGTCGGAGTTTCCGACCACGGCGCAGGAGGCATTCCAGAGTACCGGACGGCGCTTCTTCGGCGCTCCGGCGATTCAGGTGCAGCGTGAGTCGAACGTGCGTCACCCGATCATGCACGCCCGCATCAAGTCGAAAGCCTCAGAAGGTGCCGATGCGCTGAAGGATCTCAACCTCGTAGCTGACGATAACGGCCCGGTGTGGGTCTGGACGCCACCCCAGGACGATCCCTACCAGATCATCGCTCCGGGACACGTCGCACGGAATCGGTTCTGCGGCTTCGCGGACTTCGGCGGAAAGAGTGACGGGGCTGATTGGTCTGTCGTGACGATAGTCGATCGACTGCCGATGCTTCGTGGGGGCGTGCCGGAGGTTGCTGCTCGGTACAGGGCGCATCTGCGGCCGGATTTGTTCGCGTGGGACGCGGCCAAGCTGGCCCAGCTGTACGATGGTGCGCTGCTGGCTTACGAGATCAACCGTCACCGGCATGACCGGGGGGACAATATCCGAGGCTTTGAGCCGGAGTGGTCGCTGGCCGTTCTGGACGAGGTACGCGGCGCGTACGATAACCTCTACATGAGAATGTCGCAGTCGCGGGCGGACGAAAAGGAGGACTTGGAGATCGGTTTCCACATGAATACCGCCACGAAGCCGATGGTGCTGGCGGTCATGGACCGATGCTTGGAGGAGGAGGAGTACGTCGAGCGCGATTTCCGTGCTTGCGACGAGTTTGACACCTTCGAGAACAAGGAGGACGGCACCCTTGGGGCCGTCGATGGATGCCACGATGACATTGTAATATCAACATCCGGGGCGCTTTGGCTGGCACTCTCGTATATGAATCCCGTGTCGGTGACTCCGACAAAACGCGCAAAGCCGACAAAAGCGGTAGGAGCCGCGATATTCGGCTGAATCACAGGCGCGTCGAGCCGGAGATACCGCGACTCGAAGATCCCTTACCGGATCTCTCGAAGGACGAACTTGAACAGGTTATCCACATGGCCCGCATGGTCCGTGCGGGTACGTTCAGGAGCGTTCTGATTACGAGAAACCGCGACGGGCAGCTGACGCTCACCGCTGAAGCGCCTCCGATTGTTTATAAGTGCAAGGATTCGTAGACTGAGGGCACAAGTCGGACGATTCTCTTGCCGTCCGGACCGCTTGAACAAAATCAGGCGGCTTCTCCCTTCGGGGCGAGGTCGCCTGTTTTGCATTATGGAGCTTCCTCGAGACACGGCAGTAGCTACCTACGAGCCGCCAGTTGACCCGAAGGACGGAGGTCGCAACACAAAGACATGGGCACTGCTCGACAAGTGCCGACACTGGTGGGAAGCCCGACAGGATTATCGTGATCGCCGTGCCCGCGCCCGGAATTACTACCGGGGCAAGCAGTGGGACGAACTGATAACAGACCCCGACAATCCCGACGTTACGGCTCAGGAGAAAACGATCATCGAACGTCAGGGCCGGATCGCGTGGGTGATGAACCACGTCGGGGCGACCGTCCGAAACCTGAAAGGCCAGTACCGCCAGAATCGCTCCGAGCGTGCCGTCTACGCCGTGAGCCGTCAGGACACGGAAGCCACGGAAATGATGAACATTGCGCTCCGTGGCGTGAGGCGATACAACAAGTCAAAGACGGTCGAGGCAGACCAGTTTGAGGAGCATATCATATCTGGTGCCTGTGCGTGGCGCGTCGGGATCGAATTCGATTCCCGCCTGAACCGCAACGAGGTCAGGATACACCCGGTCGATCAGTCGAGGTTGTTCTTCAACCTGGACATCCGTGATCGGCGCATGGAGGACATTCGGGTAATCGGCGAACTCCACGATCTGACGATGCCGCAGATCCTCATGGCGTTCGCCCATGACGATACGGGGCAATTCCAGCCCGAACAGGCGCAGCGGATCCGGGACATCTATGGCCGCGAGAGCGATGACCACTACGATTCCATCGGGGACTACGGACCCGAGTACACCGATTCGATAGACTTCTGGGATACGCACGATCAGAACCTCTTTCGCGTATTTGAGATTTGGGAGCAGGAGTACAAGCTGGTGCAGTTTGCCCACGACCTGATGACGGGCGACTACGGCGACTACACCGGGGATGACCTGTTCACCGCAGCTGTCAACGCGGAGCGCGAACTCGCGGGCCAGCCGGGCATCCAGATCGTCTCTCGCTACGAGCCTGTGTGGCACTGCTATTTCCTTGGACCACGCGGCGAACTGCTCTACGAGGCCGACACGCCGTACTTCCATGAAGAACATCCCTACATCATCGGCCTCTCCGTCCTGGTCGATGGCGATACGTGGGGTCTGGTCGAGCAGATCATCGACCCGCAGCGGTGGCTGAACCGGCTGGTCGCGTCGATGGATCACTCCATGATGAGCGCGGCCAAGGGGCTTCTCCTCGTCCCGGAGGACACGATCCCCGCGGACATGGACATATCGGACTTCGCAGAGACGTGGAGCCGAGCCAACGGCGTATTGAAGATCAAGCTGAAGCCGGGGGCTTCCCCGCCAGCGCAGATCGCCAACAGCGCGATTCCGGTCGAGTCGTGGCAGATGATGGACAACCTGAAAACGTGGATTCAGGAGGTTTCCGGCGTCACAGGCCCGATGCAGGGATACGATCCGAAGTCGGGAACCCCGGCCAGCCTGTACCAGCAGCAGGTAGTCCAGGCATCGACCACGAACCTCGACTACTTCGAGTCCTTCCTCGAAGCCATTTACGAACTGGACCGCAAGACCCTCAAGGTCATCATGCAAGCCTTCGATGAGGAGCGATACCTCAACGAGCCGTCTTTGCGTGGATTCATCCAGTACAGCCCCGAGGCCGTCCGCGAAGTGGACTTCGACGTGGCGCAGGGCAACGTGACCGACACCGCGACCTACCGCCAGCTGTGGGAGCAGGATCTCCAGACGTTCCTCAGCAGCGGTCACATCGACTTCTTCACCTACCTCGAAATGTCCTCGCATCCGAAGGCCGACGCTCTCCTGAAGCTGTTGCAACAGGGGATGCCGGAACTCGGAGCGATGCCGATAGATGCCATTCAGGCCGGACTACAGCAGCAGGGAGCGCCCCCGCAGCTGCCTCCTGCACGGCAATAGACAATCGCAGCAACAACCGGAAGTATCATGGCAAACGAGAAAGAAAAAGCGCCGGCTGACGAGACGCCGCCCGTCGAGACTGACGAGCAGCCCGTCACCACGGACGATTCCCCGCCCGAAGCGGACATCCAGAAGCCCGTCGATGACACGGGCAGGGACTATTCGTGGGAGGAGGAGGAGTTGGAGTACAACGACGAGGCCGTTTTCGACAAGCTGATGGCCGAGGACGAGAAGGCCCCTGAGACGCCTCCTGCCGAACCCGAGGCGAAAGAGGGTGAGGCCAAGGGCGAGGAGGAGAAGGGCGAGGAGGGCGCAGAGGAGGAGGCAGAGGAGGAGGAAAAGCCCAAGACTGAACTCGCCACGACGGTCGGCGCTCTGACGGGCGAGGCTTTCGAGTCTGATGACGCCGCGATCGAGCGTGTCCGGGAGATCAAGGACGAGAACGAGGGCTACCGCGAACTGAAGGAACTCCTTCAGGGGAACGAGGAGATGGGAGCCTTCTTCACGGCCATGATCGAAAAGGATCTGGACCCGGCCGACGCAGCTGCGGTGGCATTCAAGGATCTGGTCCGCAACCGGCCCGACCCCTATGACGATCCGGACGGCTACGCCGAGTACATGAAGAAGGAGGGCATCCGGGAAGCCGATGCCCGCCACGAAGCGGAGAAAGCGCAGCAGAGGCAGGATCGGGTGGATCGGGCGCACACAGACATTGACCGGGCCTTCAACTCGTTCGTGGCATCGAACGGCTTGAACGAAGGCGAGGCCAAGGCTTTTGCCGAGCGGTTCTCGCTCTACCGGGTGGGCGACCCCGAAACGGGTCGCGTGCCTCCGGACGTTTTCGAGCGCGAGAGCAAGGCAGAGAAGTACGATAAGGACGTGAAGGACGCCTACGAGCGCGGGCTTGCCGATGGCAAGAACGAGGCGATCAAGAACGTCACGTCCCGTCGTGGAATGCGGGGTGATGGCATACCAGCACTTGAGGGTAGCCGGAAGCCCGTCGAAGGCACTTCCGAGAAAGACCGGGAGTGGGAGAAGGAGACTCGTGAATTCGCTCAGGACGGGTCATTCGATGGGGATTGGTAATCAACTGGGTTGCCAGCCCGAAACCAGCAGGGTCCACAGGAGGGACCACGAAAGATGAAATCACTCATCAAAAGTCCGACGTGCAAGCTATTTCTTGCGCTTCTGGCAATCGTGGCGTCTGCGGCGCTCTGGCTAACCCCGATAGCGGCGGCTGCGCCGTTTCTATCCCTGCTGGGGTTTGGCCTGGGAACCACATACGCCACTGATCTCACCGACGCCGATACGCCGTCCGACCATAAGGTTCGGGACGTCAGTACGAAGCTGACGTGGCTACGCCCGTCACGGTATCCGCTCGACACTATCCTTCGCCGGATCGACTCGAAGCAGGGCGCGAAGCGTGCCTCGCAGATCAAGGTCGAATGGGAGGAGGATGACTCACTGCCTCGAACGGATGCGGTGGATGGAGCAACCGTGGCTGGTGGAGCAGCTGCATCGGTTTCGATCACCGTGGATAACGGCTCTTACTGGCGCAAGGACGATCTGGCATACCTGCCGGACAACGCGACCACGCCGGGCACCGTTCTCTACATATCGGCCGTCTCTGGCAACGTCCTTACGGCGTACCTCGTCACGCCCGGTGGCACGACCTTTGGAACCGTTCCTGCTCTCGCGGACAACGAAGTAATCATTCGTATGTCCAACGCGAAGGAGGAGCAGTCCAATGCGTCGGATAGCCGCGTGTCCTTCCCCGGAACGCTTTACAACTACACGCAGATTTTCGATGCGGTGGTTGGGCTGTCCGGCACGAAGGAGGCGACGAAGAACTACACCGAGGATGACAAGGCCAGGTCGAAGAAGCAGACTCTCTACGATCTGCGCCAGACGTTCGAGTACCAGATGATTTTCGGCGATCGTGCGCTTATCAGCGACCCGACCACCGGAAAGCAGCGTTCGTTCATGGGAGGTATCACGTACTTCCTGTCCACGAACGACCTGACGTACACGACCGGCTCGCTCACCGAAGCGATCCTACTCGGGTTCATGCGGACCATGTTCTCGGGCAACGCCGGTTCTGACGTCCGGTACTGGTTCCCGTCCCCGGCGCAGACGCTTGAGATCGACAAGATCCTCGCCTCTACCTCTACCCTGCGGAACAACAGGAACGAGCGCCAGCTGGGCGTGATGTGTAAGAGCATCGAATCCAGCTTCGGCAAGGTGTACCTGTTCAACCACCAGGGCCTTGAGGAGATGGGCAAGACGAACTGGGGGCTGGTCATTGACCCGGCTCACATTCGTAGGCGTCCCCTTCGTCCGATGAAAACGAAGGATATTGAGGACAAGGACGTGGACGGAATGGCAACGCAGTGGATTGAGGAGTGCAGCCTCGAAGTCCGCTACGAAGCTACTCATGCCGTTGTGCGCGACAGCGCGACGGATTCGTTCTCGTAAGCCCACGGGAAGCGGGGCGGGGGGCGCTGGTTGCTTGCTGCGATTAGCGCATCCCCGTCCTGCTTCCCACCCCTTTTCTAATCGCAGCACAACCAAAACAATGCCGAAAGCACCCAAGCGATATTACACCTCGACGCGGAAGCGTTTCACGATCTTCCGGCCGAGTACGCTCGTCCCGGTCATGTACCAGGGCACCGTGGCTCACGAGAAGATCGACAACCCTCCGATCGAGTTTCGGAACGGCCGGTACTCGACCAACGATCCGAAGGTGATCGAATACCTCGAACAGCATCCGTCCTACGAAGTCGATTTCTTCCCGCTGGCTGTGGTCGAGGAGCAGATCAAGGCGGCGGGCATCGACCGGGAGGAGGAGGACACTCTGGAGCAGATTGGGGGCGTCACGAATCGCAATCTCGCGATTCAGGCTCTCGTCGAGCGCGGCGTCGATCCCGACCTGTTCGACAGGACGGTGAAGAAGGAGGCGATCATCGGAATAGCCCTTCAGAAAGGCTTTGAGTTCACGGGCTGGTAAGGCCCACCCCACGGAGGCAACGAACAATGTCACGCAGAAACAGGGATCTGCCGAAGCCAGCACGGAACGTGGCTCACGGCATTCACACCGCCAAGAGTTTTTCGGAGGGTATCCGCCTTGCCGACTTTACCGATGGCGGAGGGACAGCTGGCACGTACCAGATGCAGTTTGACATCCCGCAGGACGCCCTGGTACTTGGGTGTCGCGTGTCCGTGCCCGAGGCTTTCGCGGGAGACACAAGCGCCGTCATCACGATCGGTGACGGCACAGACGTAGACCGATACAACACAGGCACGCCGAGCGTTTTTGCGACGTCGGCGGGCATCGACATGGGCGAGGTATCCGGCACGGAGTTTCACACTGCGGACGCCACGCCTGTTGTAACGGTCACGTCGGCTTCGGACTTCGGAGCAATCACGGGTGGCGGGCTGGTGGTGACAATCCTCTACATCTGAAATGTCTCGCCAGAACGTCATAGCGCCCCCTCCAGGACGGGCGGTTGCCCACCGGCTTCATACGATCAGGAGCTTTTCGGAGCAGCTGACACTCGGCAGCTTTGAGGCAGCGGCCTCGCCTCCGACTCCGGTGCTGGAGAAGGTGTTTTACACGCGGGCGAATGTTCTCTACAAGTGCGATCCGGACCTGACGAACCACGAAACGGTTTTTACGTGGGTCGGAGAGGCGGCTGGAGGCATTCAGGGGATCGCCATAGACCACGCCAACGAGCGCGTCCTCATGTCCGGGTTCGCCACGGACGATATTCACGGATGCGATTATGACGGATCCAACGACGCAAAACTCCTCGACTCGCTGACCAACATCGACGCCTCCAGTATGCTCATTGTGGACGAGGGCAACGCGAAGGTGGTCTACGGCTCTCTCGGAAACCTGAACTGGGCGGACGTAGCAGATGGGGCGAACAACGAGGAGTACGTCAACGTCAACGCCTACCCGGTGGCCTATGACGCCACGAACGACCGGTACATCTACGGCAAAGCGGCCAGCCCCGACACGTTCGAGTACGTTGCGGCTGGCCTGACGGCCCCACAGTCGGGGACGGCGATCTCGGCCGCTACGTCGGCGAACACCCTGTACGGCATTGCCTACGATACAGCGCGGGATCAAATCTGGTACGGCGAGAGCGCGAGCCGCATCAACTTCATGGACGATCCCTATGGATCGCCAGCTGCGACCCTGAATTGGTTTAATCAATCCAGCGTGTTTCGGGGACTCGCCTATGATTCGATTGGCGACCAGCTGTACGGCGTGAGCCGGGCAGCAGCGGCCGGACAGAACGGGCTTTTCATTTTCACCGACCTGGACGAAGCGACTTCGACCGCGCACGCAGCTGCGGCCGACCACGGGTTCGGGGACTCCACGCAGAACGCAAACGACGTCGCGCTCCAGTATGACATTTCCCCGCAGGGTCCGGGGGCCGTCACGTCGGGAACCGCGACCATGACCCACACGATCCCGGCCGGAGCCTACGTGGTCCGGGTGGCAGTCAAGGTCATCGAGGGGTTTGCTGGAGACACCACGGCTGTTGCCGTGATCGGGGACGAGGATGACGAGGATCGCTACGTGGTGGCCTCCTTCGATGTCAAGGCGGCGTCTCCCACGGGCAAGGCTGTGGGCAAACCCTCCGGGAAGAAGGACCATCCTCGGGGCAAGAAACCAAAGGTCAAGGTGACCGCTGGCAGCGCGTTCGCAAACCTCACCGGGGGCACCATGCTTGTTACGGTTTACTACGTCGAGCCATGAGTAGACAGCACAAACTTGCACCGCCTCCGGGGCGGGGCATAGCGCACCGCCTCCACACGATCCGCAGCTTTTCGGAGCAAGCGGCGCTCGGGGACTTCTCCTCCGATCCGGCCCCAACTCCAACGCTATCGTACATCTACTATTCGCGGGGGAACGTCATCTACCGCTGTGCCTCCGACCTGTCGGGGCACGAAACCATTTACACCTGGACAGGCGAAACGGAGATAGTCAGCCTTGCCACCATCCATAGCACCGAAAAGATCGTGGCTATGGGGATAAACACGGATTCGATCATCACGATAGACTACGATGGATCGAACAAGGCAACGCTCTGGACGAACGCTGGGAAGGCGGACTACGATGATGGTGTGTGGGTGGATGAGACGAACGAGAAGATTTGGGCCGGCACGCTTGGGCTTGGGCTGATTAGCATGGATTTCGACGGCTCGAACCTCGCCACGCTCCAGGATGGCAATAATAACTGGAACAAGGGCGTCACCGATTACGAGGGGGAGTATTACTGGGGAAACCGCGCTCTTGCGACCGACACCATTCTCCGCCTTCCGTGGGCGCTCGGGGGAAGCACCGTGTTCGGCTCCTCCGGTCTGACGGCTGTCGAGGGCATGGCTTATGACAAGACCAGCGACCGGATCTGGTGGGCTGGCTCTCAGCTTCGCTTCTCCCCCGTATCTGGCTATGCCCTGAACACGTTCCACAACCCAGGAACGACGTTCCGCGAAATGGGCTTCGACGCCCTTTCCGGCAATCTGTACGTGATGGCCGCGAGTGGGTCACAGATCACGCGCAACGGGTTTTACCTGTATACCGACGCAGACCAGGACACAACAGCCCACGGAACCGAGGCGGATCACCAGTTTGGCGACCTGCTCACCAACCACCGGGGCATGACGCTCGTCTATTCGTCCAACCCCGAGGCCGGTGCTATCACAACCGGATCGGTCACACTGGAACACACAATCCCAGCTGGTGCCTATGTAGTCCGAGTCGCCGTGAAGGTGATCGAAGGGTTTCAGGGGGACACCACAGCTGTAGCCGTAATCGGTGATGACACGGACGAGGACCGCTATGTAGCCGTCTCGTTCGACGTCAAATCGGCCAACCCGAACGGGAAGGCTGTCGGCAAGCCGAGCGGCAAGAAGGATCACCCGAAGGGCAAAAAGCCCAAGGTGAAGGTGACGGCCGGGAATGCTTTCGGGAATCTGACCGGAGGCATCATGCTTGTCACCGTGTACTACATAGAACCATAACCAGAGGAGGGTTAAACCACCCATGTCACGCAAAAACGTACACTTGAGGAAGCCGTCCGCAGCTTCCGGCATCCGTCCGATCAAGTTCGTGACGGAGGTCGTGAATCTGGCCGACTTCACCGATGGCGGCGCAGCCGTTGGGACGAAGGTGCTGAGCGCCACGATCCCGAAGGACGCCGTATTCCTGGAGGCGCAGGTCAAGGTGCCGGCCGCTTTCGCAGGAGACACGTCGGCCGTTCTCATCATCGGTGATGGATCGGACACCGACAGGTACAACACGGGCACGCCGTCTGTGTTTGCCGCAGCTGCGAACGGCGTCGCGATGGGCCTCCCGTCCGGAGCGAAAGTCCACACCGCAGCGGTCACCCCGACGCTCACCGTCACCACGGCGGCTGATTGGGGAGACGTCACCGGAGGGCAGCTGGTCATCACGCTGTTCTACTATTAGACGGGAGGTGGAACGATGAACCAGTACGCCTCATCTGCTGACGCAGCCAACAAACAGGTCAAGTCCGTGACGGAAGTCGTGAACTTGGCCGACTTCACCGATGGTGGAGCGGCTGTTGGCACGAAGCAGCTTTCTGTGGTAATCCCGCAGGATGCCGTCTTTCTCGCAGCGGCCGTCAAGGTGCCAGTAGCCTTCTTGGGAGATACCAGTGCGGTTCTCATCATAGGCGACGGCTCGGACACGGATCGCTACAATACCGGCACTCCCTCGGTGTTTGCCGTCGCAGCCAACGGCGTTGCGATGGGAATTCCCTCTGGAGCGATGGTGCATACGGCGGCTGTCAAGCCGACGCTGACGGTTACCACCGCAGCGGATTGGGGATCAGTCACCAGCGGCCGGCTGATCGTCACTCTGTACTACATCTGACGCTGGTATGGTGTCGCGGGCACGGGGTTCGGGGTTATAATGGCCCCGGACCCTCCCGGCCGCCAACTACAAAACGGAAACCGACGTGGCTCTTACTGACGCGCAGATCGCTCTCGTAAACCGCGTTCTGCGGAGGCTGGATGCGTTTGACTCTCCGGGGTCGAACATCATCACCAACCAGGACGAGATTTACGATTTGCTCGAGGAGGCGGCTCGGCTCATTATCCATGAGGTGCCGCTACGCCTCCTGCACGATCTGGTAGCTGACGCCACCGCCACCGCGAACGAGGATTCCTACCTGTGGAATCTTCAGTCTGCCGGTAAGAGCCGCATTCTCCTGCCGTCCGACTTCATGCGCCTCGTCCACCTTGAACTCGACGGCTGGACGATGGGGCGAACGCAAGAGGATCTACATGAGGATTCGATTGTCACCTACAGGAAATTCCTCCGGGGCGAGGTAGCGACCACCGGAGAGCCGTACATCTTCCGGACGTGGGCACCCCGCCGCTACAGGACGGTGATGACGTGGACCGGGGTTCCCCTCACGACGGAACTGTGGGGCGTGGGATACGCTGGCTTCGCGTGGGAGACGGGGGCAGACCTCGTAACCGGCCTGACAGTTGAGACGGCCGCTTCGGTCGATCTCGCGCTCCAGATCATTGAGGACATTGTAAACCGGGCATACGTATTCGAGGGGACGCACTACAGCCCTGTGTTCACCGCCGACGCCGAGGCGAGCATCCCGTCGAACGCTGAACACCTGATCCGGGTGGACATCGACACGGACGCCGACACGGCCACATTCTACACGGGTGACGCCACCGACGCGACGGCAGAAACACTCACGAATGCCAGCTTCGACGCGGCGACGGTCACTGCTCTCACTCAGCGCGAGGCGATCGACTGCTTCCCTGCGTCGGGAGACTCGACGGAGGAGG
>Ga0316187_10001367_pt1 | contig 20926 bp, 15 predicted proteins | sample CroRivburrow1_MG_FD_204927 | JGI IMG/M metagenome (GOLD analysis project Ga0316187, IMG submission 204927) | Coastal sediment microbial communities from Maine, United States - Cross River worm burrow 1 | ecosystem: Environmental > Aquatic > Marine > Coastal > Sediment | place: USA: Maine...
GATCCTGGCCAAGCATACAGGCCAGACAACCGAGCGCATTAAGGAAGACACCGAGCGCGATCGTTACCTCTCGGCCCATGAGGCGAAGGAGTACGGTCTGATCGACGATGTCATCCAGGTGCAGCGCAAGGTCTGAAACCTCGGAAATCACGGTATCTGCGAACGGCCTAGCTCTTGCCGGGAATGAGGCAGGACGCTAGACTCAGTCGAGCAGGTATATGGTGGATCGCAGGCGAGACGACGGACACGGCAATCTTCAATGTTCCTTCTGTGGCAAGTCCCAGAAGGAGGTCAAAAAGCTAATAGCTGGACCGACCGTTTATATTTGCGACGAGTGCATAGGCCTCTGCAACGACATCATTGCGGAGGAGGTCGAGCGCGAAGAGTCTCTCACGACGACGGCGCCGCTCCCGAAGCCAGCCGAGATCAAGTCGATCCTCGACGAGTACGTGATCGGCCAAGAGCGAGCCAAGAAAGTTCTCTCGGTCGCCGTCCACAATCACTACAAGCGCATCGACTCGAAGCTCGCGACCGACGACGTCGAACTGCAGAAGTCGAACATCCTCTTGCTGGGCCCCACCGGCTCCGGCAAGACGCTTCTCGCGCAGACCCTTGCTCGCATCCTCAACGTCCCGTTTGCCATCGCGGACGCCACGACGCTCACGGAGGCCGGCTACGTCGGCGAGGACGTCGAGAACATCATCGTCCAGCTCCTTCAGAATGCCGACCACGACGTCGAACGTGCCCAGCGCGGCATCGTCTACATCGACGAGATCGACAAGGTTGCACGCAAGGGCGACAACCCATCCATCACGCGTGACGTGAGCGGCGAAGGTGTGCAGCAGGCGCTCTTGAAGATCATCGAGGGCACCGTGGCGAACGTCCCTCCCAAGGGCGGTCGAAAGCACCCACAGCAAGATTTCCTACAGATCGACACAGGCAACATCCTGTTCATCTGTGGCGGCGCATTCGTTGGCCTCGACGATGTCATCGAGCGACGCATCGGACAGCGCACACTCGGTTTCGGCGCCGACATTCCGTCACGCAAAGACAAGAAGATCGGCGAGCTCCTCGAACGGATCGAGCCGGAAGACTTGCTTCGCGCGGGCCTCATTCCCGAGTTCATCGGCCGCCTGCCTGTCATCGCGACCCTGCACGAGCTCAACGAGGAAGCGCTCGTCGACATTCTCACCAAGCCGAAGAACGCGCTGGTCAAGCAGTACCAGAAGCTTTTCGAGATGGATGGCGTGAAGCTGAAGTTCGTCGCCGGCGCACTCCATGCAGTCGCGCGCGAGGCTTTGAAGCGCAATGCTGGCGCGCGAGGCCTTCGAGCCATCATGGAAAAGTCGATGCTCGACATCATGTACGACGTCCCCTCCCAATCGGACATTCGGGAAGTCGTGGTGAGCGAAGAGGTCATCTCATCCGGTGAGGCACCGCTCATCGTCTACGAAAAGGAAGAGGCGGAGCTCGCCTAGTGCGGCGTTCGCCGCACATCGCCGCCCGCGGCGTGACTGGGTAGACCGATGTTCTTTCACCGCAACGACAACGACGATCAGAACCCCGCCGGCGGAACGCCGAACGGTGATTCGTACCCTCTTCTGCCGCTACGGGACATCATCGTGTTTCCGCACATGGTGGTACCCCTCTTCGTCGGCCGCGAGAAGTCGATCAACGCGCTCGAAGAGGCGATGAGCCAGGACAAGGAGATCCTGCTCGCCGCACAGAAGAAGGCCAAGACCAACGACCCGACCGCCGAAGACATCTTCGAGGTCGGCACAGTGGGTACGATCATTCAGCTTCTGCGACTCCCTGACGGCACCGTGAAGGTCCTCGTCGAAGGAAAGCGCCGCGCGCGCATCACTGAGTTCTTGCCGCACGAGGACTTCTTTCTCTGCGCCACCGAGCCGGTCGAAGAAGAGTTCGCGCCCAACGTCGAAATCGAAGCGCTGATTCGTTCGGTGCAATCGGCGTTCGATGTGTACGCCAAGCTGAACAAGCGCATCGCGCCCGAAATGCTGATGACGGTCCAGACCATCGAGGACCCATCGAAACTGGCGGACACCGTCGTCGTTCATCTGACGAGCATCAAGCTTTCTGACAGGCAAGACATTCTCGAAACCGTCGATCCCGCGAAGCGCTTGGAGCGTTTGTTCCAGCTGATGAACGCCGAGATCGAGATCATGCAGGTCGAGAAGAAGATCCGCTCCCGCGTCAAGAAGCAAATGGAGAAGACGCAGAAGGAGTACTACCTGAATGAGCAGATGCAGGCCATTCAGAAGGAGCTCGGAGAGCGCGACGAGTTCAAGAACGAGATTCAGGAGCTCGAGCAGCAACTCAAGCAGAAGAAGCTCAGCAAAGAGGCAAACCTCAAGGCGCGCAAAGAGCTCAAAAAGCTGAAGATGATGCAGCCGATGAGCGCGGAGGCCACGGTCATCCGCAACTACATCGACTGGGTGCTCGCCCTTCCCTGGAGCGACAAGTCCGAAGAGAACTACGACATCGAGGCTGCCGAGCGGATTCTCGACGAAGACCATTTCGGCCTGAAGAAACCCAAGGAGCGCATCGTCGAGTACCTCGCTGTTCAGGCGCTCGTGAAGAAGCTCAAGGGGCCCGTGCTCTGCTTGGTCGGCCCGCCCGGCGTCGGCAAGACCTCGCTCGCGAAGAGTATCGCTCGCTGTTCTGGGCGCGAGTTCGTCCGGCTTTCGCTCGGCGGCGTGCGGGACGAGGCTGAGATTCGAGGCCACCGGCGCACGTACATCGGCGCCCTTCCCGGTCGTCTGATTCAATCGCTTCGCAAAGTCGGAAGCAACAACCCCGTCTTTCTTCTCGACGAGATCGACAAGATGTCGTCCGACTTCCGGGGAGACCCGGCGGCTGCGCTCCTCGAGGTGCTCGACCCCGAGCAGAACCACAACTTCAACGATCACTATCTCGATCTCGACTACGACCTCTCCGACGTGATGTTCATCACGACCGCGAACACACTCAGCGGCATTCCTTTGCCTCTCCTTGACCGCATGGAGATTCTGGAGATCAGCGGCTACACCGAGTTCGAAAAGCTCAACATCGCCACTCGATACCTCGTGTCGCGGCAGCGCAAGAACGCAGGCCTCGAAGACATCGACATGGATATCAGCGAGAACGCGCTTCGCCAGATCATCCACTACTACACGATGGAAAGCGGCGTCCGGAACCTGGAACGCGAGATCGGCAGCGTGTGCCGGAAGATTGCACGCCAGGTCTTGAAGGACGGAGAAGACTCGAAGACCAAGACTTATGCGGTCGAGGGCAAGGACGTGCCCAAGTACCTCGGCGTGCCGAAGTTCCGTCCGGACAAGGCCAACGAGAAGGATCAGGTCGGACTGACGAACGGCCTCGCTGTGAACGCCTACGGTGGCTCGATCCTCGAGTGCGAGGTCGCGTGCGTGCCGGGCAAGGGTAAGCTCAACATCACAGGCCTGCTCGAAAAGGGCATGCAGGAGTCCGCCCAAGCCGCGATGAGCTACATCCGCTCACGCCAGAAGGTTCTCGGCCTCGAGCCCGACTTCCACTCGAAGTACGACGTGCACGTCCACTTCCCAAGCTTCGTCCCGAAGGACGGTCCGAGCGCGGGCATCACCATGGCGACGAGCATCGCGAGCGCGCTGCTCAAGATTCCGGTTCGCAAGCACGTGGCGATGACCGGAGAGATCACGCTGCGTGGCCGCGTGCTGCCGATCGGTGGACTGAAGGAAAAGCTCCTGGCCGCCCATCGCGCCGAGATGACCGTCGTCCTGATCCCGAAGGACAATCAGAAGGACCTGAAGGAGATTCCGCGGCGCGTACTGAACGCCCTCCGAATCGTCCTCGTCGAGCACATGGATGAGGTCCTGCGGGAAGCACTCGCGCTCAGCGATCCCGATGCGCTCTTCGGCGAGCATCAGATGCGCCCGGCGGAGTACTGCGAAGGCGAGCTGATCACCCCGGATGCCCCGCAAGGCGAAGACGTCCCGGAGCCCACGGTCGACGCCCCAGGCGCCCGCCAGTAACGCATTGGACAGCACGCCTCGGGCCGGTCATGCTCGCCGCGCCAAATAGGGGCGGATAGCTCAGCCCGGTTAGAGCGGGGTCTTTACACGGCCTAGGTCCGGAGTTCGAATCTCCGTCCGCCCACCAAGGGGACACGCAGCCCCCCGAAAACCCGAACAAACCCAGGCTCTTGCGGGCCTAAACGCGCATTTTCCCGATTGCGTTGAGGTTTTCACTGGGCACACGGCCAGTAGCCGTCTGTTCGCCGGAGCCCAAGGGACATCGGGGAGCGAAAAAAGCTAACAATCGCTTGAATTCATCGCTGGCGCCCGGGACATCCAGCACTAGATTTGCTAACCAGTAGTCAGTCACTGACCGGCGGTCAGTGTAGACAGGGGCAAGCAGGTTGGCAGTCGCAGCGCGAAGAGAGCGGGAGCGCACGGCACGGCGAGAAGCGATTCTCGATGCGGCGCAGGAGCTCATCGCCATCGACGGGTACCACGGCCTGCGAATGGATGCGGTCGCGGACGCGGTCGAGCTGAGCAAGGGGACGCTCTACCTCTACTTCGAGAACAAGGACGCGCTCTGTGCCGCCGTCGCCACCCGGCTCATCGATACCCTGCTGCCCTTCCTGAACCAGGCGCTCAAGGACGCAGAGTCTGGCCTCGATGCGATTCGCTCCATGCTCCATGCCTACTACGACTTCACTCAGGATAACCCCCATCACTTTCGGTTCGCCCTCGCCTGGCTCAGTGCTGGCGAGCGAATGGACGACTCGACCGAAGCCTTCCAGACCTACCGCGGCCGCGTGGGTCACATGCTCACGCTCGTCGCCTCGTCACTGCTTAGCGGCCAGCAAGACGGCAGCGTGCGAACGGACATCGATCCCTTTCCGCAGGCGATTCAGATTTGGACGAGCTTTCTCGGCGTGGTCCTCGTAGGCCTCAATCAGGAGGCGATGGCCCAGAGAGTGCCTGTCCCGGTGGACTTGGAGCAACTCGTGCCCCTACACATCGACGGCGTACTGAGAGCGCTAGAACGTGGAGAAGCTTCGTGATGCGAGGGAAGGTTCCAATCCTGCTGTTGTTGGTCGGGGTGCTTGGGTGCAACTACAGAAAGAACACGGACATCGAGCCCAACGTCGAGGTCCCGCCGACCTACTCGGACTCGGAAGGCCAAGAAGTCCCTCCACCGCCCGAGCCCACCGCAAAGGCCGAGCCGGTTCGCGACGCCCGGTGGTGGCGTCAGATGGGGGACCCGACGTTGAGCGCGCTGATCGAGGAAGCGCTCCGCCGCAACCAGAGCGTTCGAGCTGGCTGGGCACGGGTGCGCCAATCGCGTTTCATTGCGAACCAAGTCCGCGCAGCACGCATGCCTCAGATCGGCGTCGACGCGGGCTATCGCATCGGCAGAGAGATCCAGGTGTTTGGCGAGTTCACCTTCCAGAACGTCGATGCAGCACTGCCAATATCATACGAGGTGGATCTCTTCGCCCGGTATGCACGCGAGCATCAAGGCGCGAAGCTCGACGCGGAAGCCGCGCGACTCGACCAGGAGTCGCTTGCCATTACGGTCTCGGCAGAGGTCGCCGAGGCGTGGTTCGACTCGATCAATGCACGGATCGAAGTCGCTGTCGTGCAAGAGCAGCTCGAGACCGACCTTCGCTTTCTGGAACTCGTCGAACTCAGATACCGTGAAGGCCTCAACTCCGCGGTCGACGTGCACCAACAACGGCAGCGGGTCGCGAGTCAGCGCGCGCTCCTCGCTCTAGCGGACGGGCAGATGGATCTAACCGACCAACGCCTCTCCGTGTTGCTCGGCGAAGCGCCGGGGCGACCCTTCCCTGTGGACGGGAAAGCGTTGCCGGACATCGGGCCTACCCCGGACATCGAGGCACCTGCAAGCCTCCTGCAGGCGCGCCCAGATATCAAGGCCGTTCAGAAACGCGTCGAAGCCGAGGACCGCCGCGTGGCGGCAGCGGTTGGTGCGCGACTGCCCAGCATCAGACTCAACTTCACGCCCGGATACAAATGGCTTCAGTTCACGGGCGAAGACCGAGACCCCACGAGTCCGACGGTCGGGCAGGACGTCACTTCAAACGCCAAAGGAGTCGTTTGGAGTGCGGGCGCCCAACTGTCGGTTCCCCTTTTCGACGGAATCGCCGGGTGGTCCGCCATCAAGGCGCAGCGAGCGGTGCTCGACCAGCTTGCTGAGCAATACGCGGAGATAATTCTCACGGGCTTGATCGAAGTCGAAAGCACCCTCGTGCTCGAGCGCCAAGGGCGCCTACGCATTCAGTACCTAGAGGACGAGTTCCGTCTCGCGAACGTCACCCTCGAGGCCACACGCGATCGCTACCGTGCCGGACTGAGCGACTTCCTACCGGTACTGACCGCCCTCGCCACGCGCCAGCGCTCGGAACTCCAGCTGGTTGCCGCGCGGCGCCAACTGGTCTCCTATCGCGTCCAGCTCTATCGGGCCCTCGGAGGCGCATGGCCCGACGAATTTGGGGAGCCCGAAGATGAGTAAACGAAGCGAGCGACGTTTGAAATGGGGCCTCTCGATCGCTGTCATCATAGCGTCGATCGCGGTCGCCGCCGTGTTGGTCGCCACCAAGGAAGAGCCGCCGAGGGCCGAGAAGCCGCTCGAAGGCACCCTCGTCGAAGTGATCCAGATCAACTCGAGTCGCCATGAGGTCGAGCTCCAAGCCAAGGGTACTGTCGTGCCGGCCATGGAGGTCATGATCCAACCCGAAGTCGGCGGCCGTGTCGTCTGGCAGAGCGGCGAACTCGTCCCCGGTGGCCGGTTTCGGAAAGAAAAGGCCATCCTCAAGGTGGACCCGCGCGACTACCAACTGAGCGTCGAGTCTTTTCGCGCGCAAGTACGCCGGGCGCGACTCGACTATACGCTCGAGAAGCGCCGCGGTGAGGTCGCCAAACGCGAATGGAACAGCTTTGGCGAGATCGATGCCTCGGATGAGCAGCGCGCCCTCGCCCAGCGGGAGCCGCAGCTCGAGGCCACGCTGCTGGCGTTGAAAGCCGCCGAGAGCTCGCTCAAGAGAGCCGAACTCGACCTGCAGCGGACGACCCTACGCGCGCCATTCAACTCGATGGTTGTGTCTGAGAGCGTCGACGTCGGACAGCTCATCGGCTCGCAGAACATCGTCGCCCGCCTCGTGGGGACAGACGAATACCACGTGCAAGTGTCCGTGCCGGTCGCTTCTCTTCGGACCATCCGTGCCCGCACAGACGATGAGCCCGGGTCGCTGGTGAACGTCGTCCAGCGAATCGGTCAGGGGACCATCGAGCGAACCGGCGAAGTGATCCGGCAGCTCCCCGACCTCGACGCGGGCGGCGCAATGGCGCGAATCCTCGTGAGGATCCCGAACCCCATCGGCGAGAAGGGAGAGCTTCCACTCCTGCTCGGTTCGTTCGTCGACGTGCAGGTCGCGGCGCAGCCGATCGAGGATGCCATCCGCGTTCCGCGAGTGGCGCTCAGGGGCGGCCGTAACGTCTTCGTGATGAACGACGAAGGCCTGCTCGAGATACGAGACGTGGAGATCGCGTGGAGCGAGCAGGACGCGGTGCTCATCACCTCCGGCCTCCGCCCAAATGAACGGGTCATCGTGAGCCGCATCGCGACCCCAATTCCAAACATGCTTCTTCGAACCGCCGAGCCAGGATCGCCATCGCGCGATTCCGAGCCGAGTGAACCGGCAGCCCAAGCGATCCAATGAGCAGCAATTCGAACTTCAACCCCGACGAAGAGCGGGGACCCATCGCATGGATGGCCAAGAATCGCGTCGCGTCCAACGTCTTGATGGTGATTCTCATCGTCGGCGGCCTCGTGACACTTGGGTCCGGGATCAAGCAGGAGGTCTTCCCCGAGGTCGAGATGGATATCGTCTCGACGCAAATCACCTACCCCGGCGCCAGCCCGGCTGAGGTGGAGCAAGCGGTCATCTTGGCCGTGGAAGAAGCGGTTCGAGGCGTCGATGGCGTCAAGAAGGTCACCTCCACCGCGATGGAGGGAATGGGCACCGTCAACGTCGAGCTACTGCTCGGTGCCGACAAGGACCGAGCGCTCAACGACGTGAAGAGCGCGATCGATCGCATCACCTCGTTCCCGGAAGACGCCGAACGCCCCACCGTCAGCCTTCTATCGAATCGGCAGCAGGTCATCTCGCTCGTGCTCTACGGAAACGTCGATGAGGCCACCTTGCGCGCTGTAGCAGAGAACAGCCGTCGCGACCTCCTCCGCGATCCGCGCATCACGTACGTCGAGCTCTCCGGCATTCGCCCACTCGAGATCAGCATCGAAGTCCCGCAAGCGCAACTTCGCAAGCACGGTTTGACCCTCGATGAAATCGCCGCTCGAGTGCGCGCAGCGTCGGTCGAGCTGCCAGGTGGCGGCGTGAAAACCAACTCAGGCGAAGTGCTCCTTCGCACCACGGAGCGACGCGACCGGGGCACCGAGTTCGGCAACATTCTCTTGAAGAGCCGCCCGGACGGATCGCAGGTCCGAGTCCGAGACGTCGCAGAGGTCAAAGACGGCTTCCGCGAGATCGACAAGGAAGCGACCTTCAACGGCGAACGCGCCGTGATGCTCAACGTCTTCCGGGTGGGCTCAGAGACGCCGCTGACCGTCTCAGGCGCTGCAAAAGAGTACGTCGAGAGGCTTCATGATGAGCTGCCCGCGGGGCTGAGCGCCGCGACCTGGTTCGATACGGCAGAGATGTACGAGGGGCGCCTCGACCTCCTGATCAACAACGCCCGAATCGGTCTCATCCTCGTGCTGCTCACTCTCGGCCTGTTCCTCGAGGGCCGCCTCGCCTTCTGGGTGACGCTCGGCATTCCAATCTCGTTCTGCGGCTCGCTGCTGTTCTTCCCGGTCACCGACGTGTCGATCAACATGATCTCGCTGTTCGCGTTCATCATCACGTTAGGCATGGTCGTCGACGATGCCATCGTCGTTGGCGAGGCCGTCTATAAACAACGGACCGATGGCAAGGGACGGCTCGAGGCCGCGATCGGCGGCGCCAAGGAAGTCGCGCAGCCCGTCATCTTCGCGATTCTCACGAGCTGCTTCGCGTTCGCGCCCATGCTCTTGGTGCCGGGCGTGATGGGCAAGTTCTTCCGCGTCATCCCGATCGTCGTCATCGCGGTCCTCATGATCTCGCTGATCGAGTCCTTGCTGATTCTCCCGGCTCACCTTTCGCACCCCATGCCCTGGTGGCTTCGCATCGTCCTGTCGCCGTACCTCTGGTTCATGAACTGGATCGGCAAGCTGGAGATGCCTCGCAAGCTCCAGCACCACATCGCGCATACCTACGTGCCGATCCTCGAACGCGCGCTTCGCTGGCGCTACTTCACCATCGCGGCGGGCTTGGCCATCTTGTTCGCAACCATCGGTTATGTCGCCGGCCGCATTCCGTTCACCTTCTTGCCAAAGGTCGAAGGCGATCTGATCACGGCGCACCTGAAGATGCCGGTGGGCACGCCCGTCTCCGAGACGGAGCGCATCGCCGACCGAATCGCCGACATCTCTCAATCGATCATCGACGAGCAGAATGAGTTGGTCGACGGTCCGACCATTTCGCGCGGCTTGTACGAGGAAGTCGGCGCCATGACAGCCCTCGAGGCGAGCCCCGACGGCCCAGGAATGAGCGAAGGAAGCCACTACGCCACGATCATGACCTATCTGGTCGACCCGGCAGAACGACCGCTGAACACGCAACAGTTCGTACAGCGCTGGCGTGAGGAGATCGGTGAAATCCCCGGGATCGACTCGCTCACCTTTTCGTACGAGGTCGGCGTCCAAACAGGCAAGCCGATCGACATCCAGCTGATCCACGATGACGTTGCGACCCTCGAAGCGGCAGCCGAGCGTCTCGCTACCGAGATCGCGACCTATAGCGGTCTGAGTGACATCGACAGCGGCGTCACCAAGGGCAAGGATCAGATCGACTTTCGACTCACCGAGGCGGCTCAGTCGCGGGGTCTTACCGAGTTCGAGCTCGGTCGGCAGGTGCGGGGCGCCTTCTTTGGCAGCGAGGCGGTGCGCCAACAGCGTGGCCGGGACGAGATACGGGTCTACGTCCGCCTACCCCTCGAAGAACGCCAATCGATCTACAACGTCGAAGAGCTCGTGATTCGTACGCCCGGCGGCGGTGAGATGCCGCTTTCGCAAGCTGCCATCATCAAGCGCGGGCAGGCGTACACGGTGATCAAGCGAACCGACGGTCGACGCAACATCAGTGTCACCGCCGACGTCGCAAGCGAGGACGACAACGCCAACGAGATCGTGGCGCAGATCCGACAGCGAGAGCTGGCGCAGTTGCTAGCCGACATTCCAGGACTCGCCTACAGCCTCGGAGGCGAGCAGGAACGCCAGGCCGAGACGATGGGCGCGCTCGGTATGGGCTACCTTCTTGCGATGATCGTCATGTATTCGACGCTCGCCATCGTCTTCCGGAGCTACGGCCAACCGCTCCTGGTCATGTCGGCGATTCCGTTCGGCATGGTTGGCGCGGTGTGGGGACACGTCGCAATGGGCTGGTTCCTCTGGGACAGCGTCAGCCTCAGCCTCATGAGCATGATGGGCGTCATCGCGCTCTCAGGCGTGGTCGTGAACGACTCGTTGATTCTCATCGTCGCGATCAACCGCTACCGCGAAGAGGGCATGAGTACTGGGGAGGCGGTCGTTGCGGGCTCAGCACGGCGCTTCCGCCCCATCCTTCTCACCTCGCTCACGACCTTCTTCGGCCTTGCCCCGATGATCCTCGAGACGTCCGTCCAGGCCCGATTCCTCGTGCCGATGGCCGTCTCGCTCGGCTTCGGCGTCCTCGCAGCGACCGCGATCATGCTGCTGATCGTCCCGTGCAGCTATCTCATCCTCGAAGACGCGACTCGGTCCGCAGGCAACGTCTTTGCGCGGCTCCAAGGGCGTCCGACGGTGCCGCCACCGCCCATGACGCTTCCTTCGGACGCGGACGTCGAGCTACTCACAGCCGAGTAGCGAAGAACCTGAACCGAGAGGCTCAGGTGGCTGGCGAGAAGGTCCAGCTCCCGGTAGCCGCTTGGTTGCGGTTGAGCTCGACGGGCTTGCGCATGAGACCCATCGCGGCGACCATGCCGTGAAGCCCTGCCCATGAGGCCAGGCCGCTGTAGGCCTTGATGGAGGGACGCGCCGGATGGCGCTTGGCGTGGTCCTTGGCGATCTCGAACACCTCGAGGTAGCGCTGGACACAGACTTCGGGGTCAGAGCGGTCGTGTGCATTGCTCACGGCCTTCGCCGACATCTCAGTGCGGAGCCCCTGCTTGGTGAGCAGTTGCTCGACGTGGCGACCGAATACTTCGTCGGCATCGGCGGCTTGCGGATCCACCAAGAAGCCGTCCTGTCCGTGAGTGACCTGACCGGCGACACCCATGCCGTCGTTCATCGCAACGACCGGGAGGCCGCACCAGAGCGCCTCGCTGATCACCTGACCGTAGGTCTCGGAGAGCGAAGCATAAACGAAGAGGTCCGCATGACGGTACCAGGCCGGAATCTCCTTGAGGCCCTGCTCGCCCACGAAATACGTGCGATGGTCGACGCCGAGTTCCTTGGTGAGCTCCTTGAGCGCCTCGTGCTCGGGGCCATCGCCAACGAGCGTCAGGGTCGCACCCTCGACGCTCGGATAGACGTACTTCGCGAAGATGCGAATGACGCGATCGACTTCCTTCTCGCGCGCGTGACGACACACCACGACGAGACGGGCTCCGGGCTTGGCCTCGCGCTCGAATGGATCATCCTGACCGACCTGATCGAAGATGCGCGTTTCGATTGCGCGTGGGATCACGTGAATCGGCACCTCGACGCCGCGGTCGCGCCAATACTGCTTGAGACCAGGGCTGAGGCAGACGAGCGCATCACCGGTGTTGTAGACGTCCGTCGACTGCGACTCGACCATCGGAATCAGGCGCTCCTCGAAGAACTGATTCACCGGGCCCACCTCGTTGAGCGCGTCCGGCAAGATGACGTTGTACACGCTCGGCATATGGACCGTGTTCACGCAGACCAGCGGCACGCCGTACTGCTGCCTCATGTAGCTGCCCGCGTGGAGCAGGCCGCTCGGGCTCTGCACCAGCATCATGTCGAAGTTGGCGTCCCGCAGGCTCGCGAGCGAAGCCTTTGACGGCATCGCGAGATAGAAGCCTGGGTGGTTCCGGAGCGGAATGCTCGGAAGCGAAATGTGGCGCGGGGGGAGCTCACTCGGCTTGGCGTTCGGGTCCTCCGGACCCACGACCGTGACCTCGTGTCCCCGTGCGCTCATTTCGCGGTAGAGGAACTGCGACGCGTAGGACGAGCCATTCGCGTACGGAATCCGCACATAATCATTTAGAATTGCCAGCTTGCGCAGCCATCGTCGCTCATGCGAATACATGGATAGCCTCCCTTTGTATCAAGAGCGAAACCATCAATCGTGACTTAGATTCACACATAGTGAAAAAACCTGTGACTTTGGGACTACAGACCACTAGATCAGCCACCCACTGCGACAGCGTATGTCCCAGTTCAGGCGGTTTTCCCAAGTTTTCGGGGAAATTGTCCCGCTCCCGAGGGGGCTTGATGCGAGAACCGGGCCAACTCTGGCCCAGAATCTCAGCAAGAGGGAATTATCTGATTAGCTTGGAATTGCGAACTCTTGGACGCACTACGCTTACGTCCTAGGGAGCCAGACGTAAGCCCCGATGACTTCGATGCCGCGCATTTCATATTTCGTTCACGGCAGAGGGAGAGGCCATGCGGTCCGGACCCGAGCCATCCTCCCACGGCTCGCGAACGAGAACCTTCTTCGGCTCTACTGCGCCGGGCGCGCGTATGACCTGCTCGGGGAGCACCCGGCGGCCGAGGAAGTGCTGACCTGCTCGCCCGGGCGCGGGATGGCGCGTGCGTTTGCTCTACGGCTTCGCGCCGACCGACAGCGGCTTCGCGCGTTCAAGCCGCACCTCGTGGTCAGCGACGGGGATGGGCCCTCGGTCAATGCGGCCTGGTCGCTCGGCGTCCCCGTACTGGCGGTGGGACACGGTCTGGTATTCCGCCATGCCCATCTTCCGAGGCACCTATCCGTGCTCGCCAGGCTTCGAGAAATGGCGAATGCAAGCAGCTCCTCTTGGCCCGCCCTGCGCCGCGTGCTCGTGCATTTCACGCCGATCACCCCGGTGACTCCGGGTACCATGGTGGCGCGGCCCGACCTCGACGTCTCCCTCGAACCCAAGGGCCGCAGGGATGACTTCGTCTTGGCCTACTTTCGCGATGACGACGGCATCGAGGCGGTAGAACGCCTCGCCTCCCGCGGGCATCGGGTCCTGCTGTTTGGACGCCCCACGCGACACCCGCGCGGTGTCGAAGTTCTCGAGCCGAGCCGCGAGGCATTCGCTCGGGCGCTCCCTCGATGCCGAGCGGTGGTGGGGTCGGCTGGAAATCACCTCCCCGCGGAGTGCGCGATGCTCGGCCTTCCGATGTTGGCGCTCCACCGCGACGGTGACTTCGAACAGACGATGAACGCACGGCTCATCGAAGAGGCGGGGATCGGCTTTGGGGTAGCCTTCCGTGAACTCGACGACGGCTTGCTCCGCCGCTTCGAACACGAGTTCGACAGAGACCGAAGCGCGATCGCCGAACGGACCTTTTCGATGCGCCCGGTCTCCGAGGTCATCCCAGCCGCGATCCAGGAACTCTGTCGACCGGCCGCGCGAAGCCTCCGGCCCTCGGCCTATGCCGGAGCCGATACTTCATCGAGGTGACCAAGTCGGCGACGCTCGTGAGCGCAAAGCGTTTGGGCGGCTCGCCTCCCGGTCGAACCGTCCATACAAATCGCCACGGCTCAGCACATGCGGGTCCGCCCCGGCACGGCCGGCTGGGCCCGTTCCCGGGAAGCCAGATAGGGCTTTGACAGCCCCCCAGGGCCGGGCTACAAGGCCCGTCCCGAAGGGCTACGCCCTGAGGTGGATGCGGCGGTAGTTAAGTTGGTTATAACGCCGGCCTGTCACGCCGGAGGCCGCGAGTTCGAGTCTCGTCCGCCGCGCCAATGAAACCCGATAGTTAGAAGCTATCGGGTTTCTTCTTTTTGAGGTGCCGTGCACCGACTTCGGGCGGACCCGAGCGCGGCGTCTGCGGCCGGGCGAGCCGTTTACGGAGCCCCGGCCTTCACCGCCACCAGGCCTGCCCTCGCCTTGTTGACCGTCTCTTCGTATTCCTTTTCGGGGTCGCTCGCTTCGACGATGCCCGCACCGGCTTGTAGCCACATCTCGCCCTCGCGCGCGACGATGGTGCGAATTGCAATGGCGACGTCCATGTTGCCGTCGAAGCCGATGTAGCCGACGGCGCCACCGTAGACGCCACGGCGCTCCGGTTCGAGCTCCTCGATGATCTGCATGGCCCGGACCTTCGGTGCACCACTGAGGGTGCCCGCCGGGAACGTAGCTCGGAGGACATCGAGGGCGTCGCGGCCAGGGGCAAGGTCTCCGACGACGTTGCTGACGATGTGCATGACGTGCGAGTAGCGTTCGACCAGCATGCGGTCGGTGACTCGTACGCTACCGGCATTGCTGATGCGTCCCACATCGTTTCGCCCGAGGTCGACGAGCATGACGTGCTCGGCTCGCTCCTTGGGATCGGCGAGCATGTCTTCGGCGATTTCCTGGTCTTCCTCCTCGGTGCGTCCACGATGACGGGTCCCTGCGATCGGGCGCACGTGCACCTGCTCGTCCTCGAGGCGAACGAGCGTCTCGGGGCTCGCTCCGGCGACGACACGATCCGGCAGTCGGAGGAAATACATGTACGGGCTCGGATTGATGATCCGCATCGCGCGATAGACGTCGAAGATGTCGGTCTCCCCGAGCGGCAAGCGAAAGCGCTGGGACAGAACCACTTGGAAGATGTCGCCGGCGCGAATGTGTTCCTTGGCGGCTTCGACGGCGGCGCAGAAGCCGGGTCGGTCAAACGACGACGGGGGCAGTTCGAGCTCGCCACTAGTTTCGGGTGGATGAAGGCGCCGCGGCAGCTTTGGCTCGTCGAGCGCGGAGAGCGCGGCCTCGATCCGCGCAACCGCTCGATCGTAGGCGTCGTCGTTCCCGTCGACCCGCGCTGGCACGACCACACGCAGTGTGCCGCGCACGTTGTCGAAGATCAGCACGGTGCCGCCAAGCGCCAAGCAAAACTCCCAATCGTCATCCCGTGCCAGCGCTGCGCCCACGCTCGGCTCGAACGTTCGCACGGCGTCGTAACTGACGTACCCGACGGCACCTCCCCAGAAGCGTGGCAACCAATCGACTTTGGGCGGCTTCCACTCTGCGAGCGTTTCGCGAAGGCGCTCCCAAGGATCCACGCCGAGCTCTTGCTTGACCTTGCCGTCCTGGACACGTTCAAACTTGTCCGCGACACCACGAACGATCACGTCTGGCGCAAACCCCACGAAACTGTAGCGCGCCCAGGTCTCGCCTCCGCTCACACTCTCGAGGAGGTAGCTCCCGGCATCCTGCCCGAGGGTGGCGTGCGCGAGCACGGGCGTTAGACGATCGGCGATGACCTCGCGATGGATCGGCACCACTGTCGCGCCCTGACTCAGGTGCTCGAACTCCTCGCGGCTTGGAAAATATTCGCTCACGCCCAACCGAATAACACCGATGTCACAATCGTGCTAAGGCCCCGCCTTCAGGAGAATTTGGAGAACCATGGCTGACCTACCCCTCAACGAAGTCGACCCCCAAATCGCCGCGTGCATCGCTGATGAAGAGAAGCGACAGCACGACAAGCTTCGCCTGATTCCGAGCGAGAACTATGCAAGCCGCGCCGTGATGGAAGCCTGCGGTAGCGTGCTCAACAACAAGTACTCCGAAGGATACGCAGGCAAACGCTACTACGAGGGCCAACAGAACATCGACACCGTCGAGACCCTCGCGATCGACCGCCTGAAGACCCTGTTCGGCGTCGACCACGCCAACGTCCAGCCCTACTCCGGCTCCCCGGCAAACCTCGGCGTCTACTTCGCCTTCTGCAACCCGGGCGACACGATCATGGGTATGGGCCTGCCGAGCGGCGGCCACCTCACCCACGGCTGGAAGGTGTCGATCTCCGGTAAGTACTTCAACGCGATTCAGTACGGCGTTCGCCGAGACGATCACCGAATCGACTTCGACGAGGTCGCTTCGCTCGCCCGTGAGCACAAGCCGAAGCTCCTCTTTTGCGGCGCGACCGCGTACCCCCGCGTCGTCGACTTTGCGAAGTTCGCCGAGATCGCCAACGAGGTCGGCGCCATCCTCGTCGCAGATATCGCTCACATCTCGGGCCTGGTGGCCGGCGGCTCGCACCCGTCCCCGGTTGGCCACGCCGAGGTGATCAGCAGCACCACCCACAAGACGTTTCGCGGCCCCCGCGGCGGCATGATCCTCTGCAACAAGGAGCACAAGAAGGCCATCGACCGTTCGGTCTTCCCGGGGCTTCAGGGCGGCCCGCACAACGGCACCACCGCGGGCATCGCGATCGCCGCAAAGCTCGCCATGACCGACGAGTTCAAGGCCTACGCGCACGCGATCGTCGACAATTCGCGGACCCTCGCCGATACGCTCGTTTCCCGGGGCTTTGATCTCGTCACGGGTGGAAGCGACAACCACCTCATCCTGATCGACCTCACGAGCAAGGACGTGCCCGGCAAGGTGGCCGCGCAGGCGCTCGACCGCGCCGGCATGGTGGGGAACTACAACTCCGTGCCATTCGACACACGCAAGCCCTTCGACCCCTCGGGCATTCGAATCGGCACGCCCGCGATCACGAGCCGCGGCATGGGCGCCGACGAGATGAAGCGTCTCGGCAACTGGATGGCCGACGTCGTCGAGGACGTCGAAAACGAGTCGGTCATCGAGCGCATCGCCGGGGAGATCAAGGACCTCTGCGACCAGTTCCCTGCCCCGGGCGTCCCGGTTCACTAGTTTTTCGAGGGCTACCTGCCAACCGTTCAGTCCCGAAAGACCAAGAAGACGCGTCGCAAAGGGCCCGGCCCCTGCTAGACTTGCCGGAAGATGAGCTTGCAGGGTAAGCGGATCGTCGTCGGTCTTGGCGGCGGCATCGCGGCATTCAAGGCCGTGCAGCTCGTGCGCGAGTTGATGCGACGAGGCGCAGAGGTGCGGGTCGTCATGACCGAGGCCGCGACCCACTTCGTTGGCCCGATCACCTTTGCGGGGCTCACGGGCAAGCCTGCCGTCACCGACCTCTGGGCCAAGGACTATGCCGGAGAGGTCCACGTCGAGCTCGGGGACTGGGCAGACGCGGTCGTCGTGGCGCCCGCCACCATGAACCTGATGGCCCGCGCCGCGACGGGCCAGGCCAATGATGCCCTTCTCGCGACCCTGGCGTGCGCCCGGGGCGAGCTGTTTTTTGCGCCCGCGATGCACCAGCGCATGTGGAACCATCCCGCGACCCGCGCCAACGCCCAGACCCTGACCGAGCGTGGAGCCATGCTGATTGGCCCCGTGAGCGGGCCCCTCGCCAACGGAGAGATTGGCGAAGGCCGCATGGCGGAGCCGGAGGACATCGCCGAAGCCGTCGAATCGCACCTTGGCCATAGCGACGACCTCGCCGGCTCTCGCATCCTGATCACCGCGGGCCCGACCCACGAAGACCTCGACCCGGTCCGCTTCCTTGGAAACCGCTCGAGCGGCCGGATGGGCTACGCAATCGCGCAGAAGGCCCTTCGGCGCGGTGCCGAGGTCACACTCGTCAGCGGCCCGGTGGAGCTCGCGGCACCCGCAGGCGCTGACTTGGTCGCGGTCCGCTCCGCGCGGCAGATGCACGAGGCGGTCATGGCGCGCTTCGAGGCGCACGATGTCGTCATCATGGCTGCTGCCGTCGCCGACTACCGGCCGAGCGTCCAGGAAGCCCAGAAGATCAAGAAGGGCGGAGACCTCAGCCTGCAGCTCGTTCGCAATCCCGACATCCTCGCCGACGTGGGCGCGAAACGTGTGGGCCGGCCGAAGGTGCTCGTCGGCTTCGCGCTCGAGACCGAACACCTCGAACGCTCGGCGCGCGACAAGCTCGAACGAAAAGCAGCCGACCTCATCGTAGCGAACGAAGCCGAAGCGGGCCTCGGGGGCCACACCAATCGCGTCACCTTCGTGGACGGCAAGGGCTCGACCGAGTTCCCGGAGATGCCCAAGCACGCACTCGCCGACCAGATTCTCGATCGCATTCGTGCACTTCTCGGCACACAGACTCGACGCGCGCGCTCCGAGACGGAGCAAGGCGCCCCCAACTAAGCGGAACCGTTCGTGACTCGTCCCCTCATCTCGACCTTTCTTGCCCATCTCGACGGCCAAGCCTCGCGCGAAGTGGCCCTGCAGGCGTATCGGGAGGTCGAGGAAAAGCACGGGGTGCGGATCTACGACGACCACGATGCGAGGGTCGCCCCCGGCGCATTCAAGCCACACATGCCCATCTCGGAAGAACGGGTACGCACGCTGACCCGGAGCTGGGAGCAGTTCGATCGCGCACTCGAACCCCTGGGCCGCGCCGCGGAGCGCAACCTCGTCATTCAAACGCTCGGTCCGTTCATCTCGGACACCGGACTTTGGATCGCCGGCTCCGATCTCGCGGACGATCATCTATTTATTTTCCGCTCCGGCGAAGTCGGCTCGTGGACGAGCGAGCAATGGGACGTACACCTCGCGAACTGGAGCGGGGTGACGCAGTACCTCGGACGCGACGACTGGACGACCGAGCGCTTGGTCGAGCAAATGCGCCGAGCGCCACGCTACCAGGAGTGGGTAGCCCTGCTGCGAAGCCTCATCGCCGAAGCGCGCGGCGTCGCGATTCGATCCTGACTAGAGGACGTCGATGGGGCCGGCTCCCTGCCGGATCACGACCGCTTCATCGCCTGTAAGGTCGAGAACAGTAGAAGGCTCGATTCCGCCCCAGCCCGCGTCGACAAAGGCATCGGCCTGTTTGAACCGGGTGAAGAGCTCGTCGGGGTCGTTCAAGACTTCGTCATTGTAGGTGGCGGAGGCAGAGACAATCGGGCTCCCGAGCTCCTCGAGCAGGGCGCGCGCGACAGGATCCCCTGGCACTCGAATCCCAACGGTCTTCTGCTTGCGAACCAAGAGCTTCGGCACCTCACGGGTGGCCTGCAAGACGAAGGTATAGGGACCGGGGACGAGCCGCTTCATGATGCGGTACGCGAAGTCGTCGACGTGGGCGTAGTGGGCGATCTTGCTGAGATCGGGGCACATGAAGCTGAGGGGATGGTCCTTTTTCAGCTGCCGGATCTGGTAAATGCGCTCGATCGCCTTCTTTTGGTGGATATCGCAGCCGAGACCGTAGACCGTGCCGGTCGGATACAGGATCACCCCGCCGCGGCGGAGCACCTCGACCGTTTGCGCGACCTTGCGGGGCTGCGGATGAGTGGGGTGAATCTCGATGCGCATCGGACAGGCAGAGCTAACGACGGCGTCGGCCGAGGTCAAGGCGACGGGTACTACCCAAGCCCCGACAAATGCGCTAACTGCTTGCGCTCAAAATGTCCCAAGACCGAGATCCCCGACCCTACCTAGTGATTACCGTACTTCTAGACGCCTCGGCGCGTCCGGCGGCGATTAGCCGAAGCCACGGTGATGCTTACGAGCGCTCATTGAACGCCTCGCAAGGCCAGGAGATCGCGGGCCTCGAGCTCGTCGAGCTCCCCATTGCGGCCCCGGTGTTCAAGGCGCTCCGCCAGCCGCTTGCGATCCCCGGTGACGCAGTCGGCCTCTACGACGTGTTTCCGCTGGCGAGTCATCTGAAGCCTGAGTTCCGGAAGATCGCTGGCCAGTTCCTCGCCGCCGAGGCGCTGTGGACCCTGGACGAGCAAGGCCTACTCGGCGGCGTGCCGGTCAACGTGAAGCTCGAAGTTCCGAAGGGATGGAAGAGCGACCCCAAGGACATCCACCAGCACCTAGTCGCCGAGGGAGCGCTCGATCTCACGCCAAGCGGGATCGAGGCCTACAAGGCGATCAAGACCGCGTGGGATAGCCACTAGTTGAGCGAATACGGTCGCTCCAATAGGAACTCCGCGACCTCTGCGTTGAACTGAGCGCCGTCGCCACGGTGCATCTGATAGGTGCCGCGCATCGTGCCTCGCGCCGTCGGGAGCACGGCGCCGCTCGTGTAGCGAAAGCTCTCGCCCGGACCGAGCACGGGCTGCTCACCGACGACGCCCGGGCCCTTCACCTCTTGGACATCGCCCACGCCGTCCGTGATGATCCAATGGCGCGACTCGAGCTGGACGACTTCGCTTCCGTTGTTGGTGATGGTGATCTCGTAGGCAAATACGAAGCGGCGGATCGCCGGCTGCGACTGCTCCTCGAGAAACTGGCTTCGCACCTGCACCAGGACCCCTTCCGTGGTCGCACTCGACGTCGTCTTCGGCGTGTTCATCGTTCAGCACCCCTGAGTCCGCGCGCCTGGCCGACTTCGCGGGGGCCGTAGATCCACGAGGGCGCGCCCTCCCCGTTGCGATTCATCACCAGATTCATCATCTGGTGAATCCCATAGCAGAGATAGCCGCCTGCGTGTCGTCGGGGCCCCCACATCGGTGCGTGGCGAGCGGCCCGGCACCGGGAAAGCGCGACCTCAATCGATCTCGAAGGCCACGCTGACGATGAGCTGGTAGTCGTTGCTCTCGGGCGTCGTCCCGTCAGCGCGCGGTTGCGGCTGCTCGGTCCGGAGGAACAGAAACGAGGTCTCGAAGTCGAATATGTCGGTGACCTCGACGCTGAACTTTGCGCGGCCCGTGTGGTTCGTGTTCCCGATGGTCGTGTAGACGAAGTTGGTCTGCCACTCGAGGGTGAGCTCGACGTCGTCGACGAACTCGAACTCCGCCCAGGTGCCGACGCTCACGAAGCCG
>Ga0316187_10001368_pt1 | contig 20921 bp, 19 predicted proteins | sample CroRivburrow1_MG_FD_204927 | JGI IMG/M metagenome (GOLD analysis project Ga0316187, IMG submission 204927) | Coastal sediment microbial communities from Maine, United States - Cross River worm burrow 1 | ecosystem: Environmental > Aquatic > Marine > Coastal > Sediment | place: USA: Maine...
CACGTCCATCACGAGACCCGCCTCGAGGCATTCGGTGGCGCTCATCCACTCTGCAGCGAGCAGAAACCAGGATGCTTTCTGCCGCCCCATGAGTCTCGGGAACAGATAAGTGCTCGCTGCTTCGGCCGTCACGCCCAGGGAGGAGAACGGGCAGCGCAACCGAGCGCTCTCGGCCATGTAAGCAAAGTCGGCCAGGCCGCAGATGGTGGCGCCGATGCCCGCGCCAACCCCATTCACGGCAACAAAGACCGGCTTCGGAAAGTCGATCAATGTGTCCAGCAGCCCGGCAAAGCCATGTCGCGGCGGCTCGCCGCGCGGCTGGCCCATTTCCTGAAGGTCGGCGCCTGCGGAAAATGCCCGCCCGGCGCCAGTCAGCACCACCACCTTGATCGAGTTATCCCCGGCCGCGGCTTGAAACGCATCCGTCAGCTCGTCCATCAACAGACTACTGAACGCATTGAGCGCCTCTGGACGATCCATTTCCAGAATCCGGATCGCGCCTTCGTCCCTGACGTTGATCGTTTCCATACTGCTGACCTGACAATTGTTCCGTTCGGCACTTATCGTGACTTGCATGCCCCCCCTTTGTAAAATGACGCCCCGTCACCTCACCTGATCATGCTGTCCATGCCCAGCGAATCCGCGACAGAGCCGAAACGCGCTGCCGACTCAGCTACGGCCCGTTCGCGCATCCGACGAGCGGTTTCGGAGGCTGACAAGTCCGCACGCCGCGCAGCGATCCTGACCGCGGCGGATACCCAATTCAGGGCAGCCGGCTTCGAGAAGTTCTCGATGGAAGTCCTGTCCAGGGAACTCGAAGTAGCCCGGGGAACGCTCTACCGCTATTTCAGCACCCGGGAAGAATTGCTCCTGAACCTCTACCAGCGGCGGCAGCGGCAGTTTGTCGACGCGCTCATCAACGCAACTCGAGTGGGCATCGGCGATGAAGACTTCCTGCGCCTCTGGTATGACCTCTCGCTCGCCGATCCAACGCTGATTGCTTTACGGCTGCGCCTGACCAACGTCATTGAGCACAACGTGGAACAGGAAGTTCTGGTAGCAACCAAGCAGGCCATGAGCGAGGACTTCAACCGGCTCTGCGCGCACTTGAGTGGCGTGCTCAGGCTACCGCAGCCTCAGACAGATCAACTCGTCGTCGCCCTGCTCGCACTCCTGCTTGGCGCGGCTCAGGCAGACGCAGCCCCCGAAATCGACACCTCGGCTCTGCCAGCCGAGACGTTACGTATCATGAACTGCTTTGCTAGCGAGTCGGTTTTCTTAAGCAACGCCGAGCTGATCCTCAGCGGTCTGCGCCAGCAGCGCGGACGAGGTCAGCCAACAGGCCTGGAATGATCAGGAAAGTGCCGCCGCCAGCCCGGCTGCAGCGGCGCCGTCCAGGTATTCCCTGAGATCGATCACCCTGCCGTCACGCACATCAGCGACGACACAAACGGCCAGATCCAGGTGGCTGCCATCCGGCAGCACGCCACGAACGCTGTGCTCCTCGACGAATCCCGTCGCCGTTGCCGATCGCTTCGCCTCTTCGTAGCGGAAGTCGGTGACGACGTCCTGAACGGATCGGGAGAACTGCAGAAGCATCTCGAGATCCATGGGCGGATTACCATTCTGTCGCGCCTGCAGATCCGGCGCGCAAAGCGAACGGATCCGCACTTCGTCGCCATCCGTGAACGCCTCGAACAGAGCCTTGCAGATTTCCGTGTTGTTCATCGACCTACCATCCGGTTGCGTGAGTCAGGAATCATCGTGGCGAACGACCGTACACCAGACCGAGCCCCTGCGTCTTGTAGCCCAGCAGCGTCAACAGCGCATCCGACGCCTCGTCCACAACCGCATCATCGAGGGATAGAAACCAGTTCTCCTGTGGGCGATAGATGGGTTTCGTGTACCAGCCGAACAGTGCCGCACGTGATTGAGAAGAAAGATTGCGACCAGTGCGGTGCCAGATCCGGCTCTCGAACACCATCAGGGTGCCTGCAGGCGCGATCACAGAAACCGCTTTGTCCGCCAGTATCGCAGGGTTCACATCGTCCGCGGCAAGATGACTCTGCGGCACCACCTCCGTAGCGCCGTTGTCGGCCGTGAAATCATCGAGTAACCAGGCGAAGTTCATTCCCTGAGGTTCGGATGGCCAGGGTTTGGGCACGAACAGCTGGTCCGGGTGCAGCACGCCACCCTCACCACCCGGCTCGGCGATGTTGGCGGAAATGTTGCCGAGCAGCGCTGGCCAGCCAATGACCTCGCGGAGCAGCTCGAGGACCACGGGCAGCTGCACCATTTCTCGGAAGACAGGATCACGGTTGAGAATGTTCCAGACCCGAACGTTCAAATCGCCGTAGTCGAGACCGAACTTGTCTGCCTCGCGACCCAGGCGTCGATCGTCCTCAGCGGCTGCATAGGTGGCCACCCTCGCTCTCTCGAGCTGCGCCGATGAAATCTGCCCGGCAAGCAGCGCCAGACCGTGTTCACGGATGTGTGCCTTGGCTTGTTCTATATCGTCGACGATGGGTGGCAGCATGCTGACAGTAACCTACGACGAGCGCGTCAGATCGTCCAGCGGCGACATGTTCGACGTCAGCCCGAGTCCAAGCCACTGCCTGAGTTGCGGCGACAGCCCCGCCTTGGTTTCTTCGGACAGGCCAACGTTGAAGTTCCATTGCGGGCGAATGAACGAACGGCTGTAGTAGCCGAACAGAAGCGCCCGTTCCTGGTCCTGAGTTCTGTTCGCCCCGGACGTGTGCCAGAGCCGACCGTCCATCGCCACGATGCTGCCGGCCCTGGCTTCAAAAGGCACCATCCTTTCTGCCATGTCAGGCGGGAGGTCTTGAAGTCGTTCGACCCGATGGCTGCCGGGCAGAAACAGAGTGCCACCGTTCTCACCCGTCACATCATCCAGGCACCAGATCACGTTGAGACTCCACGGCGAGTGCCAGGGCTCCGGCAGCACGGCCGCGAGATCGGAGTGTGTCACCATGGATGCACTGCCCGGCATGGCGATATTGGCCGTGAAGTTGGAGATGATGAAGTCGTCCGTGAGCAGATGACGGGCGAGCTCCAGGGCCACCGGATGGGTGATGAGCTCGATGAAGATCGGATCGAGATCGAGCAGGTTGAAGATCCGGACATTGCTGGGATTCGGATCCAGACCCGCGACAAAGGTCGGAATGCCGCGGCGCTCGCTTTCGGCCGCCGCTTCGACCAGCCGGCGGCGCACGTCAGCCGTTTCCGCCGGTTGAATAACGTCTTCGATGAGGCAGTAGCCGCTCTCCTGGAGACTCGCTTTATGAGCTTCCGTGAACATCCGTCATGCCTCCCGAGCCCATCAGGGCGCCAAGACGTCTATTGGGACTCTGCGCCTGCCCGCCTAGCTTGCCCCGTCCAGCAGATCCTTGAAGCCCGCCGGCGCATAGGGCCCGATCACGATCTGCTCGAGCACGCCAATACCCGTGCGCTCGCCATCGGTCGCTTTCATCACCTGCTGCACGTGTACGTTCTCCGGCGCAAGGAGATTGAGCTCTGCCGGATCGAAGGACTCATGCCCAGTGGCCAGCTCACCCTGCCACGCCCCCTGCTTCCAGACAGGGTGGCCATAGCCAAGCCCCTTGAACTGAAAACGCAGCGTCGGCTCCAGGCAGATCGTCCGCTTCGAGCCATCCAGCTCGATCAGATCGATCTCCGCGTAGCGGGCAAGACGCGTACCCGGATGGTAGTCGACCCGATGCACGGCACCGGCCTTCCGATCCACCAGACCGTCCTCCACACCCGGCACGTCTGCCTCTGTAGCATACAGCGGCGCCGTGAGCCCTTCGCGGACCAGCGCTTCGCCGCGCGAGCCGTCGAAGAAGATGGCGTGAGAAATGTGATCATCCCAGAACAACGGCGCCCAGAGGAAGAAGAAGCCGCCAAAGGATTGCGGCGCACCGTCCCTGACAGGTTCACCCACGCCACGGACTCCCCAGGAGCGGTCCTTGGTGGCATGGCAGACCTCAGGGTCTACCTTGATCTCTCCTTCCGGGGTTTCGATGGTGCCCTCCCAACGTCCGAACTGATCGAACCGGGTGGCGTCCATCGTCCGCTGCGCGCCGCGCCACAACGTCTGCCGACCTTCCTGGATGGCCGCCGTACGGGCACTGAAGGTGACGTCGCAGGCAAGCCCGCTGTCATTTTCCTCGAGGATCACCCGGGAGCGGCGCATGGGTTCGATCACCTCGATCCGCAGCGGCCCGACGCTCATGTCCGTACGTTCGTCCGGCGCCCGGCGAGAACCGTAGAAGCAGTGCTGCAGCCCGCCGGGACGTACCACACTGAACGCTGCATCCTGAACCGCGCGGTGCGGGTAGATGGCCATGCCGAGCCCGAAGTAATAACTCGAGTCAGACGCGTAGCCGTTGTACCAGGTACGGTCATAAACATTCCGGTCGCTGGTCGCCGCCTGGGCCAGAGGCTCCGGGGTCTGATGGACCGGGAAGTCATCCAGTTTGTTCAGCATCTCTCTCTTCCTCCGTCTGAGTTTCTGTCTGCGCGGTCGCCTGGATCAGCCGTCGAGCCCGATGAATCTTCGCGTGCGCGCCAGCACGTCGTCCGCATAGGGCGCTTCCATATGCAGGTGATGCGGGCCGGCTAACCGCTCCAGGGTGAGCGCGGGATGGTGGGTTTCCGCATTGGCCAGTTCATCTGCAAACCAGCGATCCCCTGCCTCCGCCACCATGAGCAGGGTCGGTGCATCACAGGCAGCGAGCAGCAGGTCGATCTGGGCCCGCGTCGGGCGCAACGGCGTTGCGCTGCGGATGCGAGGATCGGTTCGCCAGGTGACACCACCTTCGACCGCTTTGTGGCCCCGCTCCACGAGCAGGCTGGCGGAGGCGAGGCTCTGGCCCGTCGCCTCGCTGACCCGGGCGGCCATGGCCGCAGTATTCGGAAACACCTTCGGCTGGCGATGTTCCTCTCGAAGCGCCTCGCGAATGGCCTCCCGGTTGCGCTCGAGCCGCTCGGCGTCTGTCGCGCCCCCCGTCGCCATCAGCCCATCGATCATGACCAGCTTACGCACCCGTTCCGGAAACATGCCCGTCAGCTCCACGGAGATTTCCGCGCCCATGGAGTGACCGATCAGATTGAACGAATCCCAGCCCAACGCATCGGCAACCGCCAGCAGATCGAGCACGTCGTAGTAATTCACATAGTGAGTACCCGGCGGCCGGTGCTCAGAGTGCCCGTGACCACAGAGGTCGACGGCCACCAGATTGAGTTCCAGCAGGCCGGGCGCCAGCACATCGAAGGAGCTGGCGTTGTCGAGCCAGCCATGGACGCACAGGGTCGGCACGCCGTTCGGGCTGCCCCACTGCTTCCCCGTCATCTGCCGTCCGAAAACCTCGAACGATACTTCCTCACCAAGGCGCTGGCTGGCCTCGGGTACTGCTTCTGCCATAGTTATTCCCAAAATGTATGCACCCGAGAACCGATGGCGCATCGCCTTCGCGTCCGGGAAATTGAATCCGGATTCAGTATATTCTAGTCTGTCTGCCTTCATTCTACCTGGCACCGAAAGAGAGGACACGAGAGATGAGTGAATTCAAGGATAAGGTGGTCGTCATCACCGGCGCCGGCGGCGGTCTTGGCAAGGCCCATGCTCTGGAGTTCGCCAAGCGCGGCGCGAAAGTGGTGGTCAACGATCTGGGCGGCTCCGGCGACGGCACCGGCTCCTCCGATATGGCCGATCAGGTGGTGGAAGAGATCAAAGCTGCCGGCGGTGTGGCAATTGCCAACAAGGCGAGCGTCTCCGACAAAGCCGGCGCGAAATCCATCATCGATGACGCGGTGGCCGAGTTCGGCACCATCGACATTCTGGTCAACAACGCCGGCATCCTGCGCGACAAGAGCTTCAAGAAAATGGACCTCGCCGACTGGGACATCGTCATGGACGTGCACCTGAACGGTACGGCCTACGTTACCCATGCGGCCTGGCCGATCATGTACGAAAAGAACTACGGCCGGATCGTGATGACCTCCTCCACCTCTGGTGTCTACGGCAACTTCGGCCAGGCCAACTACGGCGCAGCCAAAATGGGCATGCTGGGCCTCATGAACGTGCTCTCGAAAGAAGGCGCCGCCAAAAACGTTCGCGTCAACTGCCTGGCACCAGCGGCGGAAACCCGTCTGATCGGCACCATTCCCGGACGGGAGGTAAATCCGGACGATCCTGATCCTGCCCGGCACCCACGCCTCGTCACCCCGGCGGTGCTGCTGATGTGTTCTGAAGATGCACCCAACGGCGTCACCATCCAGGCGGGCAATGGCAGGTTCTCCTGCGCTGCTGTCTTCAACAACGAGGACATCGAGCTCGGCTCCGAAGTCACCTACGAAGACCTGTTCGAGCGCAAAGACGACCTGCTGGACATGAGCGCCGCCACCGAAGGCTGGAGCTGGATGAAAAAGATGATGGCGGAACGTCAGAAGTAGAAGTGACCGATCCGTCAGTCTGGGCCAGTCAGGCTGAGGAGGCCCGAGCCGCCTATCGGACGCGAGCCCGCAAGGAGGTTCGCGGGGTTGATCGAGGCGGGCCGTCAGCTGTCCGTACCTGAAGCGCTGCTGATCGCTGGCATCGAGGTCGACTGACCTACTCGCCGGCAAGGTAGACCTGCAGAAGCCGGCAAGCCTGGGGGTTTTCCAGGGCGGGGGCCAGATCCGTCTCGGCCTCGAGCAGCCGCTGCATTCGCAGGACGTCTCCGGCCCTGAAGCCGGGCAGCCAGCCGCAGAAGCGGAACCCACGCGCCTGCGCCATCTTCACACCCTCTCCCACCGCCGGGTCTGCCAGGTTGAAATCGATCTGCTGGCAAGGTGCTTTGCTACGTTCGATCCTCTGTAACCCTGCCGCCAGGGAGCGGCCAACTGACCCCACTTCCAGGCGGCAGAGCCCCCGCCTTTCGAACTGTTGCAGCTGCCAGTCTCCGTCTCCGTCAGCCACGGCAGTGGAATCCCGCCAGCGACGAGGCAGCCCGGTTGGTGCTGCAAGCTCGTTCAGCAGATCCGCATACGCCACCGGCACGTAGCCTTCGAACAGTGCCCCTGGCCCATAAGGTTCATAGACAATGGTTGCCGCCTGACGCTTTCCAGAGTCGACGCCACGCTCGCTCACCTGACCGTGGGTTTCCGCGGGAATGTAGCCGAGCATGAGGCCGGTTTCGAAACCCGCCTTCACCGACTGACGCTGCATGATGTGGTGATCGGTAGTCGGGTAGTGCAGAAAGCCCTGATAGCCCAGTTCCCGGCACCAGGCCGACAGTTCGGCACCGACCTTCCAGGCAAGACCGCCGCCACGGGCGGCTGGGTCTACCACAGTATTACCGAGCTCGACCACGCTCGCTTGCGGGCGGACGGACATGGCCATGTGCCCGACAACGGCGCCATCGGGATCGATCGCGCCGACGCTGCCAACCGAGCCCTTCTGCATGGCGAGCGCAAGTTCAGCTGGATCATAGAACAGCTCGTTGGCGTAGCTCTCCCCGTACACCCGCCTGAAGCAGTCGACGATCGCCGATGCATCCTCCGGACCCAGCCGGCGGATCGTCGCCATCGTCTCCCCGTCGGCCAAGATTATCGAGCCTAGGTGGCGAAAGCCTCCGCGCAGGCGGGTCTGGCCATCAGCCGCTCCACGTAGGCTGCCAGGTTCGGCATGTCTTCGCCGATCAAGCCCATGCGATTGCTCATGATGCAGGCGTGGCCGAGCATGATGTCTGCCGCGGAAAACTCGCCGGTCAGATAATCACGACCTTCCAGGGCCTCATCGATGGGCTTGAGCGCCCGGACGAGCAGCTTCTGAGCCTGGGCCAGTACGGTCTCGTCACGTCGCTCCGGCGGCAGCAGCATGGTCTGCACCACGATGGTGTTGATGGGCGGCATCACCATGCCTTCGCAGTAATGGAACCACTGCAGATAGGCGGGAAACTCCGGCGAATCCACCTCAGGCTTGAGCTTGCCAGGCGCGTGCCGGGCCAGCACATACTCGATGATGGCGCCTGACTCGAAGATGCTCACATCATCGTCGTCCAGCACCGGGACTCGTCCCAGCGGGTGGCGCGCCCGGTGCGCATCGGATTTCAGATCTTCCGGATGAAAGCGCATGGCGTTCAATTCGAACGGCATATCGAGCTCCTTGAACAGCCAGACGATTCGGCCGGCACGACTGTTAGGCGCGTGGTGTAGAGTCAGCATAGAATTCTCCCCAGATTCGTTCGGCCGACTACAATAGTCCAATCTTCAATTTCCGGATAGCAAGCAACGTGAACCCGAAACTGTCAGTTGTTCTTCTAGTCTCACTGTTTCTGCTTGGTGGCTGCCAGTCCCAGCTGATGCTCATGCCAACCCCGGAGGTCCTCAAAGACGACCGATTCAATCTTTTCGAAGCGAATCCGGATCCGCTGACGAGCAATGAGATCGCTACGCTCTACGCCACGACCCGGGTTCCCGACGAGCGGCGCAGTGATTTCTTCAAGGGGCAGGCCGATGACGAGCTTCATTTTGGCTACGCAGAGCTCCGCATCGGCGAGGAAAATCTGAGCCTGTTCGAGCTGATCGACCAGTCGACGACCGGTGAGCGCAAGGAAAAGTACGGATGGAAACTGCTCCAGGCGCCGATCCTGAGCTCCACCGAACGACCTTCCAAGACGGCGACTCCCGACCCGATCCTGCCTGAGTCCATGGCCGACTCCATGGCAGCTCTGAACGACTACATCGACGAGAAAGAGATCAAAGAGCTCACCATCTACGCTCACGGTGCGAACAACACCTTTTACTGGTCCGTGGCCCAGGGTGCTCAGTTCCAGTTCTTCACCGGCGACAACGCCATGGTGCTCACCTTTGCCTGGCCTTCGCCCGGGAGCATCTGGGGTTACGGCAGGGACAAGCGTCGTGCCAATGACGCCGCCACCGACCTCGCCTACCTGATTGAGCTGCTATCGCACCACTCCACGGCCACCAGGATCAATCTGATTGCCTACAGCTCCGGCGGACGGGTGGTCGGCCGAGCCCTGGCAGAGCTGTCCGAACGTTACCAGGACTGGGAGAGCCTGAAGATCGGTCAGGTCTATCTCACCCAGTCGGACCAGCCACTCGCTGAATTCGTCGATGCGCTGCCGCAGTTCTTTCCGCTGGTGGAAGGCTTAACGGTCACGGCCGCGGTTGGCGATCCGGTTCTCGGCATGGCAAGAATGACAGACATGCAGCTGAGGCTGGGTGCTACCGGTGAGGGAGACGGTGTCAATCTGAAGCTCAGCGACGAGCACTATCAGCAGGTGGTGGACATCATGAACTCGGAAAAAATGGTGTTCATTGATCTGCGCAACGTTCCCGCCACCGAGTACCAGTTCACGCATGGCGCCTGGTACGACAGCTCCTGGGTGAGCACAGACGTGATGGTGACCCTGCTCGGCGGCCTGAGCGCCGAAGAGCGGGGCCTGGAACCGAGAACGCTGAACGACGTGCGGATCTATGTCTTCCCTGACGACTACGTGGACCGGGTGAAGGAAAACATCCTCAATCGGCCGGAAGAGCGCAGGAAGGTGCAAAGCCCAGGTTCATGAACCGGCCGATCTCGCCAAACTGATAGTCGAAGAACGGATTGAATGTCTGCCTGAGGAAGCCGGCGGCGGATACTCTGAGAGCGCCGCCTTCCCCGCGCAGAACCACATTGCCGAGCTGGATACGATCCTCGTCCTCATCCGCCAGGCCACCATATAGCGGATCATCGGGTGGGAACGTCGGCGCTATGTGCGATAGAGAGTAGACGCCGGGGGCCCAGAGCTCGTCCAGCGCGCAGGTTCTGCCGGAACGACCCGGCCCGGCACCGGTCGTCGCATAAACGGCTCTCGAGTCTTCCGCCGTGTTGCTGACAACGGTGAATTCGTAACCTCGGGTCTCGTCGGCAAGCAGCGTATCCAGCGCTTGCCGCGGATCTTGGGTCAGCAGCGGCTCGATTTCCGTGCTCCGATTGAAGTCGTACACCACCAGCGCGTGATCCGGCTCCTCCTTCCGCCGTGGCAGCCGTTCATACAGCACGTCGACCACCGCCGGCACTGCAATGGTGTTGTCCACAACGGATTGAAAACTCAGAACGGGCGGCAGAGCAGCTAGCCCACCGGCAGCCTCCGCCGCCGCCAGCCGGGCATCCACGTGATTCGCCAGGCGCCAGACCTGCACCGCGGCGTTCAAAGGGAAAGAACGGTACTTGAACGGATCGTACTCGAGCTCGATGCTGTTCCAGCCGACCTTTTCCAGACCGAGAATCCGGCCAAGCCTCGCCTGCCAGGGCGTAAGCGCCGCCAGCGAGGTGATGCCCATCGCCGGAGAGAACAGCACCAACCCATCCGGCAGCGGCACGCTGTCTTCGGCCAGCGCGCGGAGCGAAAGCTCCACCGCCAGCGGCCCACCGGTGGAATATCCGAATACGTAGAGTGGCTTATCAGCACCCAGCACCGCCTCGAGATGCCGGGCTGCGAGCGCCACGGCGCCATACATGTCTTCCCAGGTGGTCCGGGTGAGGCTGGCGGGTGCGGTTCCGTGTCCGGGATAACGCAGCCCGACTACGTAAAGCCCTTGCGCATGCAGTCGCTCCGCCAACGCTCTCAGGCTGTAGGGGGAGTCGGACATTCCATGCAGCATCAGCACGCCGGCAACCGGTTCCGGAATTTTAAGCTCGTAGCTGCGGTTCCAATCCTGCGCCCAGCGTTCGGGCGAGGAGATCGAGTCCCGTGCATAGCGGTTGATGATGTTCGCCGGGCTCGGCGGCAACGGGTCGGTCACTTCTGCGGCCAATTCAGCGAACAGCGTCTCTTCCAGGGCCAGGTACTCCTGGAAGGTGGCCAGCTCATCATCCGCCCGATACTCGGACGGGAGATCGGCCTGGTGCCAGATTTCCAGGTCCTCGCGGCTCTCCAGGTAAAATAGGGCCCCGACCAGCACGGCCAGCACAGCCCCAAGCGTCCCGTAGAGCAGGAAAAACCCCAGTTGTCTGGCAACTCGAATCATGAAAACACCCAGGTGTGATCTCTTGGCGCCATCTTAGTATCCTCCGAGTCGTTCCCGGTAGGCCAGGTAGGCCCGAGCAGGCTTGGATGCAGTCAGCACAGAGCATAGGCAGAGCCCTCTACCGCATTGTCTTTCGCGGCGGCACGCCGCAGCGCATTCAGTTTTCCACGCCGTTGCTGCTGAGTACCATCGGCATCTTACTGATCGGCGCCGTCATCAGCGGCAGATACTTCTTCGAGCTCGGTGCCGTCGAGATCGGTCTGGTGCTGTTCACACTGTTGTCGGGGCTGTACATCGGCGCGGCGCTGCTTACCCGCTCCGTGCCCAGAGCAAGGCTGCGGGCCAGCCTGCTCACCGTATTGCTCCTGCTCGCCCTGGCGGGTCTGGTCTTTACGCTGCTGATCCCGGTGCTGATCCCGCTGCAGGGCCTTGATGGCAGGGTCGTGCTGATCACCAGCCTGCTTGTTTTCGTCGGTGTAACGAGCGGCGCCACGAACGCCGTCCACTACGCAAGAGGTGGCAGCCGCGCGAACGCCGCGCTCATCACCGTGGCCTTCGCAGCACTGCTCGGCGCGTTCTACGCCACCCTGCGCTGGCTGCTGGAAACCGTGTTTTCCTGAGCATGGAAACGCTGCTGACATTTCCCCAGGAGCTGCTGCTCGGCGCCATCGCGCTGCTGGATTCGATTCCGGACGGAGCCCGAGCGGCGTTAGCCGCCATTTTCCTGATTCTGATTCTCCGCCACTTCGAGTCGCGAATTCCGAGTTTCGAGATCCAGTATGGTCAATCGTTCCGAAAGTCCGCGCTGGTGGCGCTGGTGCTCATTCCAGCGTTCGTCTGGCTGGTTCCAGCAAGTCGCATGACCGTCTACGTGGAGGAACTCGAACCCACTGACGCCGGTATGCACGTCTTCTGGATCGCCCTGTTGATCGTCTGGATGGCGGGGGTGCTGAGCGCCCTTGCCGCGCTGATTCGCGCTCAGCTCAGAATGCACGCCGAGATGGACGCACTGCCAGCCATCGAAGACGAGAAGCTCAGCAGCCGGCTCGGCCACTGGCAACGCCGCCTGGGTCTCGAGAAAACGGTCAGACTGGTGGAGGTGCCGGGCACCGAGCCGCGTTTCCTGACCTCCAGCGACCTCGTGGCATTCCCTGCTGCAGCCCGGCACTGGCCAGGTAACCTGCAGGACGTGATCCTGATCGTCAGCCTCGCCCACCTGAAGCGCCGGCACCGGCGCTGGCATCGCATCGGCAGGACGGTGAGCTGTATCTACTGGCCCGTGCCCTGGGTAGCGACACTCGTCGACAATCTTATCCGGGATTTTCAGCAGTCGGCGGACGAGCTCGCCGAATCCTGCTACCGGGATAGACTGGGATACGATCGGGCACTCCGCCAGCTTGCCCAGCGGCTGGCGTGGCCAGGGCAGCATCAGCCCGGCACCACAGAGGCCGCAGCCCGCACCCCGGCAGCCTGCGTCGCGCGAGCAACGGCGACCGGTCAGGCCTACCTGGCGTCGATCTCCAGCCTGCTCAAGCCAACCATCGAACCACCCTGGAAGCTCGCCGACCTGCTCAGCGAGCGAAGCGCCGACAATCAGCTTTCCTGGACCGATCCCTATGATCGCGTGGTGCTGTTTGTTGGTCAGGCCATGTTTCTGGCCTTTCTGCTCACCGGCACAACGCTCAAGGAGCGACCGCCGGAAGTGGACTACGAGTACTCCTTCCCCTTCGAGCTGTTCTGGAAAGAGCATTTTCATCGGAACCTGGAGCTTAAGGAGAAAGTCCAGCCACCACCACCCTGACGGCAACTACGTATATCCGCGGCAATCCCGGCTCGCGAGAATGATTCTTTTCGCAAAGCCTGCACGTAGGAGGTATCGGTAGTGCTCAAGGAAGTCAGCGGAGACATTCTCCTCTCCAAAGCTCAAGTCGTCGCCCACGGGGTCGCCCCGGCAGATCACTTCAATCAGGGTCTGGCGCTCAGCCTGCGCGAGCAGTACCCCGCCATGGCCAAGGACTTCCGGCACTACTGCCAGGTGAGCCACCCGAAGGCTGGCGAGATCTGGGCCTGGGCTGGCGCAGACGGCAAGCGCGTGGTGAATCTGATGGTTCAGGAAGAAGCGCCCAGCAAACAATCCCGCCCCGGCAAGGCCACCACGCACAACGTGAACGTGGCGCTGCGCAACCTGCGGTCTCTGATCGAGGAGGAGAAATTCGAAAGCGTCGCGCTGCCTCGTCTGGCAACCGGTGTGGGTGGCCTGGACTGGGATGAGGTCAAGCCGCTCATCGAGAATCACCTCGGCGATCTCAGCGTCCCCGTCTATCTCTACACCACCTTCAAAGCGGGCGAGCAGGCGGCCGAGTAAGCGCCGGATATCGATTCGGACTTCTGCCTTCCAGGGGCGCATCAGCCGCCGCGGCCACTGGCGGGCCTCTCCCACATCCCACATACTCCGGGCCTTCAGACGGAAGGGGTTCGGAATGAAGACGGTAACGCGCGCAGCGTTGACAGGCGTAGCGATCGCCGGTTCGCTCTATGGATGTGGCAACGAGCCAGCCACGCCCGAGGCAACACCATCCGCCGAAACCCCGATCCCGGAAGCTCAGGCATCAGCACCTTCAGCAAGCCAGGCCGGCATCGGTAAAACGCCGGTTAAGGTCACCGAAGGCACCAACCTCTCCTTCGCGCTGAGCCCGGATGGCCAGACGCTCGTGTTCAGCCTGCAGGGCGTGCTCTTCAGCGCGCCGGTGGCTGGCGGCTCAGCCAGCGCACTCACCGACTACTATCAGGATGCCCGGGAACCGGTCTGGAACGGTGATGGCAGCCTCATCATCTACCATGGCTATCGCAACGGTAACTGGGATCTCTGGTCGCTGCCTGCCGCCGGCGGCGATCCCCTCCCTCTGACCACGGACGCTTTCGATGACCGGGAGCCGCAGGTCTCGCCGACCGGCGGTCAGATCGCTTTTTCCTCGGACAGAAGTGGCAACTACGATATCTGGCTGCTCTCAATCGCCGACGGCCGCCTGACTCAACTCACCAATACACCTGAGAACGAAGCCGGCCCAACCTGGTCACCGGACGGCAGCGAGATCGTTTATACGGCGGCAATCAACCGCCAGAGCGCGGAAATCCGGTCCACCAGCCTGGTCAGCGGGGAAACCCGGAGCCTGGCCAGCGAGGCCGGCAGCGTCGCCGGCAGCAGCTGGAGTCCGGATGGCAGCCGGCTCACTTATCAGCACGCCGTACCGGGCAGCACCAGCCTGAAAGCGCTGAACCCTGCGACGGGCGCAACGGAAACCCTGAGCCAGACGGACGACGATGTCTTTCCGTTCAGAGCCGCGTGGATGAGCGACGGCAGCCTGCTGTACGCCGCAAACGGCGGCATCCAGCGCCAGGGCGAAGATGGCACACGCTCACCAATTCCGTTCGAGGCCACCTTCGAGCTGGACCGACCAGACTACGAGCGCCGTCGACGCAACCATGACGACACCACGCCACGGCGGGCACTCGGCCTCTCGCAGCCGGTGATCTCGGCAGATGGCGGACAGATCGCGTTCACCGCCCTTGGCGATCTCTGGCTCTGGGCGCCGGAAACGGAAACGCTGACCAACGTCACCGAAAGCCCGTTCGCAGAGCGCTCGCCCAGGTACTCGCCGGATGGCAATCGGATCGCCTACATCTCCGATCGCGGGGCCAGCGGCGGCCAGAGCACGGGGCTCTGGATCTACGATATCGCTCAGGACACGCACACCCAGGTCAGCCTGCCGAGCGCCAGCGTTTCGGCACCGGCCTGGTCGCCGGACGGCAACTCGGTGGCGCTGTTCGCAAGCATCGCCGGCAGCCCACTGGCCAGTCAGCTCACCATCGCCAATCTGGAAGACGGCAGCCTGACACCCGTGCATACACCCATCCCCGCGCAGGGAATCTCCTGGAGCAGCGATGGCGCCTTTGTCGCCACCGCCGAACTCGCGCCCTATTCCAGCCGCTATCGGGAGGGTGTCTATCAGATGATCGTTGCCTCCCCCGGCACTGGCGAGCGGTACCGGGTGGAGCCGGTTAAGCACAAGAGCATGACCCATGCGGCGCTGACGCCCCTTGGTCAAGCCATGACCTACGTCCAGGACGGCCAGCTCTGGCAGCAGCGACTATCTGAGAGCTTTCAACCCGTCGGCTATCCGGAACCGCTGACAGCCGGCCTAACGGACACGCCGAGCTGGAGCAGCGGCGGCGAGTATCTGGTCTACATGAATGCCGACAGGATGATGCGGCTGAACGTGGACACGGGTGCAGCCGAAGATATCACGCCGCCCGTAGAGTGGCGGCCCTCCGTTATCAACGCCAGCTGGACCCTGAAGGTCGGCAGGTTGTTCGACGGCACCGGCGATGACTATCTCGAGAACGTGCTGATTACCATCGACGGCAATCGGATCGCCGGCATAGAGGCGGATGCGGCGGATGCCGTGGCGGATCTGGATGCCTCTGATAAATCCGCCTTCCCCGGATTGTTCGAGATGCACGCACACATGGGAGAAGTCAGCGAAACTCAGGGCCGCGCCTGGCTGGCCTGGGGCGTGACCACAGTTCGAGATCCCGGCTCAGATCCTTACGTGGCCAAGGAGCGCCAGGAAGCCTGGGACAGCGGCACCTTTGCCGGCCCACGAACTCACGTGACCGGATACCTGGCGGACGGCAATCGGGTTTACTACTCCGTTGCTGAAGGTATTGGCTCGGATGTGCATCTGGATCGGGCTCTGGATCGAGCGAAGCGACTGGAACTGGATTTCATCAAGACCTACGTGCGCCTGCCTGACCATCGCCAGGAACGGGTGCTGGAGTTCGCTCACGAGACCGGCGTCCCGGTCTCCTCCCACGAGCTCTTCCCTGCCGTCGCCTATGGCATGGATCACGTGGAGCATATCGGCGGCACCAGCCGGCGTGGCTATCAGCCGAAGGTGACCGGACTCGGACGGAGTTACGGCGACGTGATCGCTCTGCTCTCAGAATCCGGCATGGGGATCACGCCGACCGCCGTGCTGCCAGGCTATGCCGTGATCGCCGCGGAAGAACCAGATCTGTTCACCACGCCGCAATTCGACTACTTCTACGGCGCCAACGGCCGTCAGGCCGCGGCCATGCTGTCGCGCATGTTCGGGCCGGCTGCTGCCACCACGGCAGCGAACAACGGCAAGCTGCTGAAGGCGCTGGCCGATGCTGATGCGCTGCTGGTGAGTGGCACGGACTCTCCGTTCGTGCCTTACGGTGCCGGCCTGCATGCGGAACTCCGCCTGTACGCCCGGGCCGGACTGACACCGGCTCAGATCCTCAAGGCGGCATCGGTGAACGCAGCCAAGGCGGCTGGTGTGGAGCACGATATCGGCACCCTGCTGCCGGGCATGATTGCCGATCTGGTGGTGGTGGATGGCGATCCCCTCGCCAACATTGCGGATGCAGACAATGTGGTGATGACCATCAAGAACGGTCGCGCCTATCACCTGCCCCAGCTGTTGAGCGCACCGGCCGCGGACTGAGCATCTGTGGCTGTGGCCGGCCTGGCCGTCAATCCGCCGGCCAGGCCCAGCTGAAGCCCTCCCGGTTCGGCATCTGAACCGCTGGCAGGGTTTCGGCAGTCATCACCTGATCTCGCTCGATCACGCCGTTCTCAGCCAGCAGATAGGCTGTCACCGCGTAGACATCATCGGCGCTCAGGTTACCGGGCTGATGATAGGGCATGGCCCGACGCACGTAGTCGAAAATAGTGGTGGCATAAGGCCAGTAGCTGCCGATGGTCTTGATCGGCTGTTCTCCGGTAAGGGAGCCGATCCCACCTGTCAGCCGATCGTTCGGGCCGCCCTGGCCGCCATCGCCGTGGCAGATCCTGCATTCCCGCTGATAGATCACCAGTCCCTGCTCCGCATCGCCGGAGCCCTGCGGCAGCCCACGGCCATCGGGCATGACGACGAAATCCACAGCAGCCGCCTCGCTTTCGCTGACCGGGGCACCTAAGCCCGGCCCCTCGGCAGCAATTACCGTCCCGGTGGCGGACGCGGCCGCCAGCGCGATCAGCAGACGAAAGACACGATCAAGCATAGACATTGCGTGAAGCTCCCTGTTCGTCGACCGCCCAGGCCTGAATCCCGTTGTAGTGATAAAAAGCTTCCGGCGCCCTGCCCGCCAGCACCTCATCCCGGGTCGGCTGCACCGCACCCGTTTCATCCACCGCCCGGCTCAGCAGCGTGGCCGGGCCGCCGTTCCAGCGCCAGGCGGCCCGGAACCGGGTGAGGCAATGGGGCAGCACGTGTTCATCCAACGCCGCTTCCGCCCAGCTCGCGCCACCGTCTGTCGAGACTTCGACCCTGCGGATCCGGCCGCCACCAGACCAGGCGATGCCGCTGATCCGATAAACGCCCGGACCAGCCAGGTCGAGTCCTGGCGAAGGGCTGGTGATCACGGACTTCACTGCCATAGGGAAGGTGAACAGCTCCGCCTGACCGTTCGCAGCCAGATCGGAATACTTGGAGGTTTCATCTTTGGTCATCGCAGGTGATTCAGTGACCTTGAGGGTGCGCAGCCACTTCACGCTGGCATTGCCTTCCCAACCGGGCAGGAACAGCCGCATCGGGTAGCCGTTGGACGGCCGCAACCGTTCGCCGTTCTGGTAAAGCGCGACGATGGCGTCATCCATGATCTTCTCGAGTGGCACGCTGCGGCTCATTACGGCGGCATCCGCACCGCCGGCAACCACCCACTTGCCTTCCGCCTGCACGCCCGCCTCATCCAGCAACACGCTGAGGGGTACCCCACCCCACTCACTGGCGGATATGAGCCCATGAATGCTGGCGCAGTCCGCATCCACCGGGTTCGGCGCAATCAGCGCGCCGCTGTTGCCGGAACACTCGAGAAACTGAATGCGGGAAACCTGCGGATAGCGGTCCAGCGTTTCCGCATCGAACGAAAGCGACCGGTCCACCAGGCCGTGGATCACCAGTCGATGTTCGCCCGGGTCTATCTGCGGGATGCCTGAATGGTGCCGCTCGAAGTGCAGGCGGCTCGGCGTGATGATGCCGTCCAGATGCTGCAGCGGCGTCCTCGACACACCGGCGCCGGTAGTACCCGGCTGGGAACCGACTGGCGCCCGAACCACGTGCTCCTCGAACGGCGATGGCGCGCCGCTCGGCCCCATGCCGACCCCCGGCGCCCGCATCCAGGGCGCACGATCCGGGCCTTCAGCTGCGGCACGCCCCGCGACCAGCAAACCAGCGCCAGCGGTAAGACCTGTCTTCAGAAAAAGCCGCCGGTGCAGCAGGCCGTTGCCCGCGACAGGCGCAAGGTCATCTCTACTCGAGTTGTCAGACATTGAATTCCTCCCTCATAACGATGGTGCCCGGGCCACAGACGGGAGACAAGCCTGGATGACAATCAGAGTCGGAGCGGTGACACTTCGAACCCCTTTGCAGTGAGTGGCGATTGATGAGAGTAGCGCTTCCGGTTCTGCTGCTGATCGGCCTGCTGAGCACCTGGGCGTTCATCGAGCGCCGCACCCTGGTGATGTACGCGTTCTCGGCAGCAGGAACCGGTGAACCACCCCCACTACTTCCGGCTGAGGATGAAGGCCCGGCCGTACGCTGGCTGGACGACTACTTCACCGTTGAGCTGGTGGCGCCGGACACTTACGCGATCGGCGAACCCCGCTATGCACAGAAAAACTACAACTACCTGATTATCGGCGAGGACAAGGCGCTGCTGTTCGATGCAGGTCCCGGCATCCGCGATGTGCGCAGCGTGGCGGAGGGACTGACGGATCGATCCATCGTCTTTCTGCCTTCCCACTTTCACTACGACCACGTCGGCAACGAGATCACGTTCGAAGAGATCGCCGTGGTGGATCTGCCCCACATTCGCAGCCGGGTGGATGAGCACGGCAGTCTCACACTGCTGCCCATGGAACATCTCGGCATGCCGGAAGGCGTGGCAGCGCCCACCTGGCAGGTGGATTACTGGTGGCCGCCGGGCACCGTCATCGATCTGGGTGGCAGAACGCTGACCCTGCTCTACACGCCGGGGCACACGACGGATTCCGTATCGCTGCTGGACAGCGCCAATCAGATACTGTTCAGCGGCGACTATCTCTACCCCGGCGATCTCTATGGTTTCCTGCCGAACTCCTCCATGGCCGACTACCTGGCGACTGCGGACGGTCTGGTCAGCAACCTGAATCCGAACACGGTGCTGCTCGGCGCGCACCGGGTGGCGCCACCCGGCGCACCCAGGCTCGGTTATCAGGACGTGGAAGATCTGGCACGGGGTCTGGACCATATCCGCGACGGCGAAATTGAGGGCGCTGGCGGCTACCCGGAGGCATTTCCGATCAACGAACGGCTGACCATGCTGGCCGAGCCTCGCTGGCTGCAGCGCTGGTAATCAAGGTGCGACGAGAGCAAACGGAGGCTGCCAGGTCCGTGCCCGAAGGCGGCATCTGCCTGGCCACCGCACTCTGCGACCCGGAAGCCGAACTGCTGCCGAAGGCGAGGAACCTGTGGCCGGCGCTGCAGACGGCGTTCGCCAACCAGGCCATTCACGCGACCAGCGACACTCACCCGGACTGGTTCGAATTCCTGGCCGCGAAAGCAGTGCCCGTTCGTCAGTCTGCTCCAGCCTGGGACCACATCGGCCTGCATCGCCGCCGTTCTCTCGAGATTGCGCTCAAGCACTTTGATTCCGAGCGGTTCCTCTACATCGATCCGGACCATATGCTGCGCTGGCTGGAACGCAATCCCGAAGAGCTCCAGCAGTTACTGATTTTGGTAGGCGCCTGGGATTGCCTTGTTATCGGCCGCTCGCCAGACGCTTTCTCCGCTGCCCCACAACGCCTTCGTGAAACGGAAGCGGTGGTCAACCGGATCTACGCACTCATGACGGGGCGCAACTGGGATCTGATGATGGCCGCTCGAGGCTTCTCCCGATCCGGCGCTGAACTCATCACCAGAACCTGTAAAGAAGACACCATCGGCAACGACATGGCCTGGCCAATGCTCATCGAGCAGGCGGACATGACCCTCGGCTACCTGGAAGCAGATGGCCTAACTTACGAGACCAACACCGTCTACGCCAATGACCAGGAAGATGCCGAGGATGCCGACCCTGAAGCCTGGATGCTGAGAGTCTATGCCGCTAACCAGCAGATCGACGCCATGCGGCCATTTCTCGCCAACAGTCAGTTACACCGCAACGGAGGCAAGTAACCACATGTTCGAAACGCCCAATCGCCGCCGGATCTACCTGCTCAGACACGGAGAGGCCGCCTACGTCGCTGAAGACGGCACAGTCACAGACGATCCGCGGAACGTTCCGCTTACCCCGAACGGCCGCGTCCAGGCCCGAAAGCAGGCAGCGATTCTGGCCAGCGTGCCCTTCGATCGCGCCATCTGCTCCGGCCTGCCGCGAACCCGGGAAACCGCGACGCTGGTGCTCGCCGGCAGGGAAACCCCTGTCCTGGAATCAATTCCTGCACTGGAAGAGATCAACGGTGGTGACCGGGAGCAGCCGGTCGCAGACCGAGCGGCCTGGTTGAAACACGTGGCCAACCCCTGGGCCGGCGCCAGCCACCCGGAAGCCACCTTCATGGGCGGCGAGCGCTTTGTGGATTTCGCCGACCGGGTGACGCCGGCATTCGACGCCATCGTTGCCGATCAGAACTGGCAGACTCTGCTGCTCGTTCTGCACGGCGCCGTGAACCGGATGATCTTCAACTACGTGCTCGGCCTCAGCTGGCAGGGGCGGGTCAGCATCGAGCAGGACAACTGCTGCATCAACGTAATCGACGTGGACACAGATCCGGACGGCGATGTAAGCCGCTTCCTGATTCGCGCCGTGAACCTCACCGG
>Ga0316187_10001369_pt1 | contig 20900 bp, 21 predicted proteins | sample CroRivburrow1_MG_FD_204927 | JGI IMG/M metagenome (GOLD analysis project Ga0316187, IMG submission 204927) | Coastal sediment microbial communities from Maine, United States - Cross River worm burrow 1 | ecosystem: Environmental > Aquatic > Marine > Coastal > Sediment | place: USA: Maine...
GACAGATATTGTCGATGGGGCTTTAACTCCGACTGTGAATGACAGCGGGCCGTTCCCTGTCGGTGTCACCGCTGTCACATGGAGTGTGACAGATAGTTATGGTAATACGGGGAGTGCCACACAATCTGTAACAATTCAGGACACCACTGCTCCTGCTATTACCCTGATAGGTCTGGCGGACATCTATGTCGAGACGGGTAGTACCTATGTTGATCAGGGAGCCTCATCTTCGGATGCTGTGGATGGTCCTGCAGCTGTCACAGCTGCAGGCACGGTGAATACAGCCGCAGTAGCTATCTATACACTGACTTATGACCGAACCGATTCGGCAGGGAATGCAGCTAATCAGGTTGTACGTCGTGTACATGTACAGGATACCACAGCACCTATCATTACCGGCACACCTCTGGCAGATGCAACAGCAGAGGCAACAGGTGCAAACACCTCAGTGACGCTGACACCACCGGGTGCAACCGATCTGTTTAATGTGAATGTTACGAACAATGCACCGGCAAACTTCCCGGTTGGCACCACCGTGGTGACATGGTCAGCGACCGATGCCAATGGTCTCTTCTCTACAGCCAATCAGAATGTGATTATCTCTGATACCACGGCACCAACTATTACACTGCTGGGCAGTGACCCATACACGCTGCTGGCTGGTCAGACTTATAACGATGCAGGTGCAACGGCATCTGATCTGGTGGATGGCAATATCACTGGAAGCATCACAACCGTGAATCCTGTTGCGGGGCCAGCTGTTGAGGGTGTCTATACAGTCACCTATAACGTTTCCGACTCCTATGCCAATGCAGCAACAGAGATGTCCCGTACGGTGCGGGTAGCTGCTGCTGCATCTACCGGTAACGGAACCACGGTTCAGCTTCCGCTGACAGGCCGTGCGGCTACTGTGGATATCTACTCTGCAGGACAAGTGGTGTTTGGCCTTACAAGTTCCGCAGCTGGTGGAACCTTGCCGGCTAACACAACCTTCCCGTTTGGCGTGATCGATTACTACACCTCGGTTGCCAATGCGGGTGATAGCCAGACGGTACGTCTGAGCTTCAGTTCAGCACTGCCCGCTAACCTTGTGGTCTACAAAGAGGATGGTGCAGGCAACTACACACTTCTATCAAACGCGATCTGGACGAAGATTGATGCTAACACCATTGAGGTTGCTCTGACCGATGGCGACGCAGCCACTGATCTGGATGGTCTGGCCAATGGCGTGATTCATGATCCGATTGCAATAGGTGGAGCTACGACACCTGCAGCAGCCACAGGTGGCGGCGGTGGTGGTGGTTGTACAATCAACCCTGAGGCCGAGTTTGACCCTACTATGCTTCTGCTGCTCCTTGCCGCAGTAGCTCTTATTGGCAGGAATCGAACCGATATCTGACCAAGGATGAAGGGCGGGGTCCATGGCCCCGTCTTTTTTCTTAAAATGAAACGATTCTTCTCACCCGTTTGGGTGATGTGCCCTTATGAATAACGGAATAAAATTACGGTTGTTCATCTGTTATGGGAGGCTGTTATGGAAAAAGTTAAAAAGTATCTGACCACCTATTATCAGATGATAAAATGGTTAAAAAAACATATCAGTAACGATCAAAAGAGGCGTGCTTTTGACTTCTGAAGCCCATGTACCCAGAAAACAAAAAATTGTTGTTGTGGATGATGATGCCATGGTGCTTCGTGTTCATGCCGAGATGATTAAGGCAATGGGGTACATACCTTTTACTTTTGAGCAGCCGGAAGATGCTATTGGGTATTTGCGGGGACATGCAGAGCATGTTGCGATGCTGATCACCGATTACAACATGCCTGCCATGAACGGATTGGAGCTGGTCGGCAGACTCCGTGATTTGGGATGTGACCTGCCTTCAATGGTTCTTACAGCATATTCCAACCAGATGGATGCAAGCCTGGTTGAGAAATGCAATGTTAAAGTGGTGAGTAAACCTGTCAGGATTCATGCTCTGAATAACCACGTTCAATCGCTCCTTCTGCAACACTGTTAAAGGTAACAAAATACAGCGGATTTTTTCGTTGTATTGAAAAAGGCAGGCCATGGTCCTGCCTTTTTATATGGTGGTTGTGGGATTATCTGATCAGGTTATGATGCACCCACTACCCTGAGCCGTATGAGGAGACCCCAAATGCCAAGTTTTGATATTGTATCTGAGATTGATATGCAGGAGATGGATAACGCACTGAATCAGGTGAAGAAAGAGATCACCACGCGTTATGACTTCAAAGGCAGTAACTCATCCATTGAGCTGGCCGATGGTGGCATCACGGTGGTTGGTGATTCAGATGCACGGGTGAATACCATTACCGAGATTCTGCGTGCCAAGATGGTGAAACGGAAACTTGATTCTAAGTGTCTTGAATATGGTGATATAGAAGCTGCAGCTGGAAGCAGTAAACGGCAGCAGATCACTATTAAAGAGGGTGTGAGTACTGAGCTGGCGAAGAAGATCGTGAAGTTGATCAAGCAGGAGAAGATGAAGGTTCAGGCTGCGATTCAGGGTGAGCAGGTTCGTGTCACAGGCAAGAAGCGTGATGATCTGCAGGAAGTCATGACGCTGGTTCGCGGTATGGATGCCGACCGTCCGTTGATGTTTAACAACTTTCGGGACTGATGTTCAGAGCTTTTTTGGCTATTTGTGTGAGATAGGCTACATTTACAGCAACAAAAATTACCGATAGTGGAGCGCTTCAGATGAAGCGGAGGTAGAGATGACCAAGCGAAAATTGAAGCCGGTTGAACAGGAGAGTCTTTTGGCTGCCGTTAAAGATGAAGCGGAATCTGAAGATATTAAGAAAGTACTTGAGAACGATCTGACTGCTGAATTGATTGCGCGTGGTGATACTGGCGTTCTTCCTCAGTTGGCCGCAGCGCGCCCACTTAACCAGCTTGATACCACGCCTCTTGACCTTGATGCCATTATTGAAGATGTGGCGCATGTGATTGCAACTACTCCGGATCACTACAAGTGTATCATGTTTACCGATCTGGTCGGTTCCACCCAATATAAACGTGAGATGGGGCACACCAAAGGCTTTATGCGTAATCGTATGTTTTGCGATATCTGTGAACAGGCGGTGATCAGAAATAACGGAACAGTTGTGAAAAAGCTGGGTGATGGTGTGATGGCTGTATTTGAAACGGCTATTGATGCCGTTCTGGCAGCGATGCTGATGGTGAGCAGTATTGAGGGTGACAGGAAGAAACTTAAAAAAATCGTGGGTAAGATGGATTGCCGAATTGGCATCACCTGTGGTTATGTAAAGGAGATTCCAGGAGCCACCAAGGATTATATCGGCCATGCGATGGATAAAGGTGCCCGAATTGAAGGGGTTGCCAAGACCAATCAGGTGCTGATTGATGAGATTGTTTATGGCTTGATCCACACGAAGATTCGTGATTATTCAAATGAGATTGTCATTGGCACACCAAAGAACCTGACTTTGAAAGGAGTGGGTGTCAGCACGCTCTATGAAGTGTCACCCAAGGAGCGAGGCCTGGTTGGCAGCATGGGTTATAAGTTCCGCCATCTTTTAGATTAACCTGCTTTCTTTTTAAGTCCGAACATCCATTTATGTTGCGATTGATTCCAATTATGGTTTAAAACCATTTGGTTTTCAGGGATAGCGTTTCTTTACACATTGGAAGAGCGTGCTAGTTTATGTAGGTCGTTTTATTTAACCCCCAGGGAGGATTGTTATGAAAGTAAGTGAGGCTATGAGCAGTGAAGTGGTATCAGTCGCCAAGGATGATACACTAAAGGTGGCTGTCTCCAAGATGGTCATGCACAACTGCCCACAGGTTACGGTTGCAGATGCTGACGGGAATCTGGTCGGAATCGTAACGGTTCGCGACGTGATGTTGCCTCTCTACCCTGATCATGGCGAATATGTGCACGATAATATTCATGCTCGTGATTTCGAAGAGATGGAAGACAACTACGCCAAAGTTCTGGATATGACTGCCGGAGATGTGATGACTGCAAATCCGATCACTGTTGCATCCGATGATGCCGTATTGAAGGCTGCATCATACATGGGCCTGAAAAATCTGCGTCGCATTCCAGTTGTGAATGATGGCAAGCAGACGGGTATTCTGAGTATTGAGAATATTAACAACGCTCTGTTCCTGAATCGCTGATTGAAATCGATTATGAATTCAAGGGGCGCATTTGCGCCCCTTTTTTTGTCTTTACGCATGTGGGATGTTGACCTGAACGTTCACACTTCTACCATGCTCTCTCTATGATACAGGCCAATCAACTCAGTCGAAAATATGGCGAACAGTTTGCCGTTGAGGATTTGAGTTTTCACGTTCGCAAGGGCGAGGTGATGGGGCTGCTTGGCCCGAATGGTGCCGGTAAATCGACTACCATGAAGATGTTGACCTGTTTTCTGCCGCCTTCATCAGGTGAGGCCTCGATTGATGGTGTTTCACTGCAGGACTCAATGGCGGTTCGAAGAAAGATAGGCTATCTGCCGGAGAATGCGCCCTCCTATTCTGATCTTGATGTTCAATCACATCTTAAATTTGTTGGTGCCATGCATGGTTTGGCAGACGCCACACTTGAAGATCGTATTCGTGAGATGAGTGAGCAGTGTGGCTTGGAGCATGTGTTGCATCGTCGTATTGATGAGCTCTCCAAAGGGTTTCGACAGCGAGTGGGGCTGGCGGCAAGCATGCTTCATGATCCTGACTGCCTAATTTTTGATGAGCCGACTACCGGGCTTGATCCCAATCAGATTGTTGAAATTCGCCACCTGATCAGGCGACTGGGTGAGAAGAAGACGGTTCTGCTCTCCTCTCATGTGTTGCCTGAGGTGGAAGCGGTTTGTGACCGGATGATGATTATTGATCAAGGCAAGCTTCAGGTGATGGGCACATCTCAGGAGCTGTCACGTCAGGCTCATGGTGAAGCGCTGCTCCATGTCATATTTAAAGCATCAGCAGAGATGGTATTTATGAAGTTGAAAGAAAAACTTCCGGATATCGAGGTTGAGCTTAAGGAGAACGACACTCCTCACAGCTACGCCATTCACCACCCTGATCCTGAGTCACCTCTGGCTGAAACACTGTTTCATACAGCTGTCAGCTGTGAAGCTGTTGTTCTGGAGATGAGATCAGGACAAGCAACCCTTGAGGATGTTTTCCGTGAACTGACCGGAGGCAATCAATGAGAGGGGGTATGAATCGGGTGGCGGCCATCTGCTGGAAGGAGTGGCGCACTGTAGTGGATACACCGCTTGGTTATGTGGTGGCGATCGCTTTTCTTCTCGCATCCGGTTTTTTCTTTGCCAGTAATCTGTTTCTGATCGGCCAGGCAGATATGCGAGGTTATTTCGCAGTGATGCCGCTATTGCTGATGTTTTTTATTCCTGCCATGAGCATGCGGGCGCTGGCTGATGAGCAGAGAAGCGGAACGTTTGAACTGATGGCGACGATGCCGATACGAACGATTGATATTGTCACAGGTAAATTTCTGGCGCTAATGCTTCAGATCTCGCTATTGGTACTGATGACACTCTTCTATCCGCTCACGCTCTCTCTAATCGGCAACCTGGATAGCGGGCAGATCGCAGCCGCCTATCTGGCTATGCTGCTGCTAGCAGGTTGTTATATTGCAATCTGTCTCTATGCATCAGCAGTGACGGATCATGCCGTTGTTGCCTATGTGGTGGGGTTTGGGATTCTTTTAGCCCTCTTTCTTCTGATGCAGACTCTACCGACACTTTCACCGAATCTGCAGGATCTGCTAACCAATCTCACACCGTTATCACACTACCAGTCGATGTTGCGTGGTGTGATTTCTTTGGGCGATCTTGTTTCTTTATTGGCAGTGACCGTACTGTTTCTAACCCTAACCTGGTTTCAACTTGAGCGGAGAAGGTGGCGCTAATGAACCACTCTCAAGAGATGCCACTGAAAGATTTTCGTCAGACGATTCGAAAAGCATCGTGGGCAAGACTACTGTTTGTGGTTACTGCGACGCTGTTGATATTTATTGCTGCGCTTTTGTCACATCTCCGTTTTGACTGGACTGAAGATCGAATCTACACACTATCGGAATCAACACTTTCTGTTCTCAATGGACTTGAAGAGCCGATTCTGATTCGTGCTTATGTTACAGAGGGATTGCCACAGCCCTATGGCCGACTCAATCGGTTTCTTGAAGATATACTGCTCTCATACCATGACGTAGGCGGAGGAAATGTCGGCTTTGAAGTGGTTGATCCGGCAGATGATCCGAACGTTGCCGCATCACTTGCAGCCATGCAGATCCCGAAAATTCAGGTGCAGACTATTGAAGATGACCAAGCTCAGGTGAAGCAGGGTTATCTGGCTGTTGTGATCGAATATCTGGATAGCCGTGAGACGATTCCAGTGGTTCAGAGCGAAGAGGGTTTTGAGTATCTACTGACCCGTAAGATCAAGAAGCTGACCGGAAAAGGAAGAGCCAGAGTAGGTGTTGTTTCCGGTTTTGGTGCTACTGACCTCTATGAGCTTCGCAAGTTGACGAAGCTGGTTGCTGATGATTACGAGCTGGTTGATGTGGAGCCTGAGAAGGGGGTTGTTGATCCTGATATCACCACCTTGATTGTTGCGGGTCTTGATCAGCCGCCATCCGATGCGTTTCGTTACCATATTGATCAGTTTCGAATGCGGGGAGGCTCGCTGCTACTTCTTGCAGGGAACGTGAAACCGATGCTCTCTGCAGGATTTCAGGTTGAACCGGTTGCAACGCATGCTCTTGAATGGATAAGAGAGGATCTGGACATTGCAATTGAACCCGGTCTGATTATGGATCGCCGTGCAACTCGGGTTACTGTGAATCGACAACGGGGCGGTTTTGCATTCAGTAGTCTGGTCGACTACCCGTTTCTTCCCAGTGTCACCTCGCTGGAAAAGGGGCATGCTGTGACAGATGGTCTTGAAGGTGTCTCTGTTCCATTCTCATCTCCACTGACCTGGGTCGGAAGCAAAACACTGGCGGGTCAGGAGCTGATGCGTTCTTCTAACCGCTCGGGTCTGCAATCAGGACCGCCGTTTGATGTGGACCCTCTAGTTTCGACCGACTCACGTTTTGCAGGAGTTACAGAACGTTCATTAGTTCTGGCTCTGGCAATAGAGGGAGAGAGCGTTTCGAACTTTAAGACTGTTCCCGATGGTGTGACTGGTACTAAACATTTGGTTAAAGGTATGCACTCCCGAATGATTGCTGTGGGTTCGGCATCATTTCTGGATGATGAGTTTATGAGCGGCGGCAATCTGATTGCCACATTGAATATGATTGACTGGCTGTCGGGTGATGAGGCGCTGATCTCTTTACGATCCCGCGGTGTGACACAACGGCCTATTGAAGAGCTCAGTTCTGCCGGGCGCGCTTTTTTTAAGGGGCTGTGGATGTTTGGGCTGCCTATGTTTATGGCTCTTCTGGGTGTGTGGCGATGGTGGATGTTAAAGAGGCAGGCGGCCTTTTTCGAAACATGAAAAAAGGTATCATTGCTACTGTCGGACTTCTGCTCGTTGGTTGGGTTTTGTGGCAGTTGATGAGGCCAACAGCTTTGCCACAAACGATGCCGGAGATGACTCGCTTTAGCCCCGATCAGGTAGCATCGGTGATGTTGAAAAGGGGAGCTGAGGCAACGTTATTGTTATCACTTCATGACGATGTCTGGATGGTTGCGAATGGCCAGACTGATCTGGTGTGGAACAGGGCTGATGAGAGTTCGGTATTTCGATTACTTGATGATCTGGCAGGTATGAATTCACTTCGTGTTGTGACTCGAAACCCTGAGCGTTATGAACAGCTTCGGGTTGGAGATGCTTCAATCGAAGTGATGTTGAAAGATAGCAGCGATAAAACACTGCTGCATGTCAGGGTAGGAAAGCAGGGGAGTGATCTGATATCCACCTATGTCCGTTTCGAAAATGGGGTGGAAGTAGTAGCAGTCGACAGGGCTCTGGTCTGGCAGGTGAACCGTTCATATAGAGGCTGGGAGGCTTCTGAACCGAAAACTGACAGTGGGAAAACTGAACAATAAAAACATTTCAGAAGGGATGATAAACTTGTGGTTGAATTGAAAGAGCAGCATCTGATTCTGTTTGATTGTGACGGAACACTGACCGACTCCCATGGTGCTATTGTAAAAGCGATGCAGCAGGCATTTGTTGAGTCCGGTCTGCCTGCCCCCGGAAGTAAAGCGGTGCAGGGTGTCATTGGCCTCTCTTTGAGTGCTGCTATCGAGATGCTCTCGGCAGACCGTGCCCGCAATGAAAACATTGCAGAGAACTATCGCCGCTACTACGTTGTTGAAGAATCAAAACTGTCACTCTATCCCGGCGTAATTGAGACATTGAAAGAGCTGGCCCGGCGTGGTTACTGGATGGGGATTGTGACTGGAAAGTCGAAGCCCGGTCTGTTGCGGGTGATGAAACAGTTTGACCTTCATGACTACTTTCTTGTTGTACGGACTGCAGACTGCTGTCTATCCAAGCCGGATCCGGCCATGGCACTTGAGTGTATGGATGAGCTTGGTGTAGTGGCAGAAAAAACAACGCTGGTTGGTGATGCAGTTTTTGATATGCAGATGGCCACTTCAGCAGACTCGCGAGCTGTTGGGGTCTCTTTTGGTGTAGAGTCCGCAGAGACGCTTTTTGCAGAGGGTGCTATTGATGTGGTGGATGATTTTCCTGCACTGCTGGCGCATTTTCCGCCCTTGAAGTGATTCACATTTCCGTCCACGATCAGTCTATGGGAGTTATTAAATGGTGAAGAAAACCTTAAAGTACAGTTTAGGCCTGTTGGTATTGGTCATGGGGATACTTCTGGTGGTCCCCTTCTTTATTGATGTGAATGATTACAAGCCACAAATCACTAAAGCGGTTGAAGATGCGACAGGCCGTGCTCTTCAGGTTGGTGAGATTGAAGCCTCACTGTTTCCCTGGATCGGTCTGCGACTTGAAGGAGTGAGTCTTGCCAATCGGACAGGCTTTAGTAACCGTGATTTCCTTACAATTGATAGTCTGGATATTCAGCTTGATCTGCTACCCCTGTTAAGCAGCCAGATAGAGATTAAACGCTTTATTCTGGATGCTCCCGAAATTTTCCTGGAACGAAATGCTGAAGGTGCGGGCAATTGGGAAGATCTAACTGGCTCAACGCCATTACCGATAGCAGAGGCTGGTGACCAGACTGAGCAGGTTGAGAAAAAAAGTGCAATAAAACCGGGCAAGGCTTCTCCTGCTTTGGCAGCATTTAAGGCCGATTCTTTGCTGCTTAATAGCGGCAGAGTTATCTGGTCCGATAGCGTTACAGACGGACATTTGGAGCTCTCCTCTATTCAGGTGGAGATTAATGACGTTCAGGCTGAACGTCCGATTGAGCTAAAAGCTACTGCCCAGATCTCCGGAAAAACAATCAATCTGAATGCACGGATTGGGCCACTGGGTGACCTCTCCAAGCTCGATATTAATCGACTTCCCCTGCAGGCGGAATTGAAGAGTGATTCTTTAGGTTTAAGATCATTCACATCATGGTTGCCCGAGTTCCCTGAGTTTTTTGGATCTGTGGCAGATGCGACCGTGCGACTCGATCTGAAACTGGAACAGCGTCCCGATGGCATGCGCCTTTCAACGGGCGAGCTGGGCCTTGCGGCGAAAGTCGCTGTTGATGCCCAGTGGAAGGCTGAGATGGTTAATAGCAGAAGAGTTCAACTCAAAGATTTCGAGTTGAGCCTGAACAACAAAGTGCTCCTGACAGCTAAGGGTGAGGTGAAGCTGGGCACCAAACTGGGCTACCAACTGAGGGTGAAGAGCGAGTCTGTCGAAAGAACATGGCTTGCATCGCTGCTGCCGGAACTGGGTACAATGTATGCTGCCCACCCATCACCGTGGAAAGAGGTGAAGCTGGGAGCTCTGCTCGCGGGAAACGGCAGTCGACTGGAGTTGAGAGATGTGCAGTTGATGCCTGATGGGGAGTTAATACAGATCTCCGGCGTGGCCTCTTTTGAAGGATCTCCCGATATTCGTATTCGTTTTGCTTCCAAAGAGTTGCATGTTGATCCTTGGCTTCCGCAACCAGAGAAAAATTCGGCTGCTGTAGCTAATGGGAGATCCCAGGCCGGAGAAAAAGCAGAAGCTGGTGGAGTTACCCAGAATGGGAAGCTGGCTGCATCACAGGAGCCTGATCTTCGCGGATTAAAAGGGTGGAAAGTAAGCAGTCAGATACAGGTTGAGAAGATGCACCTTCGTGGTCTGGAGCTGAGTCGTTTGAGAGGCTCTCTGAAAGGGAGTCGAGGCCTCTTTAAACTGGATCCACTTCGCTTTGATCTTGCCGGTGGTCAGGTAAGTGAAACTGCCACACTGAATGTTGCCAGATATCCGGCCGAGTGGAGTGAATCAATGCGTGTGACTGGCGTCCAGGTCGGACCGGTACTCAAGGCTCTGGCTGATATGGATATGTTAAATGGTACGTTACAGATGGACACTGACTTGAAGGCAACAGGACTGCTTCCGGAGAACTCTATGAAACGGCTTAATGGCAAGGGGAACCTGCTGCTTCGTGACGGTAGTGTGAAGGGCTTTGATATTGCCGGGACGCTTCGCAATCTTACCGCGCTGGGTAGTAGTGGCGGTCAGAAAAAGACTGATTTTGCTCAGCTGTCCGGTGGCTTTAAGATCAAAAATGGTGTAGTAAAAAATGATGATCTGTTTATGGCGTCACCGCTCTTCAGGCTGACCGGCCACGGCGTGGTTGATCTGCCAAAGGCAAGCATGGATTATCGGGTGAAGCCGCGTCTTGTCGGCACACTTACCGGTCAGGGTGATACCATGACCGTACGCAAAGGTCTCACCGTTCCTCTGCGTATCAAGGGGCCATTGGCTTCACCGCGTGTTATACCTGAGATCGATCCGGCCACTCTGATTGATAATATTGGTGCTATTGGTGGTGGTACAGGAGTCAACGTGTTGAAAGGTCTGGAGAAAGTGATAACGGGCGGTGCCAAACAATCGCCACAGCAGAATGCGCCTACAGAACAGACGTCTCAGACTCAACCCCAGCCTGAACCACAGAGGACCACGCCTGAAAAAGAGATTAAGAAGGCATTTGAGGGGCTGATTCGGGGCTTCTGATCAGGCATAGTAAGCCGTCATGCACACTTATGAACGTCTACGTCTCCACCCTGAGAGGCCTCAGATACGTCAAATCAGACGTGCAGCTGAGCTATTGCGTCAGGGGCTGTTTGCTGTTGTGCCGACCGAGACAACTTACGCGATCATGGTTCTACCTGAATCGCTGGATGCCCAGAGCGACATTCGCAGCCTGAGGAGGCTTGATGAGAAGCATCTCTGGTCACTGGTCTGCTCAGACCTCTCTCAGGCTGCCAGATATGTTCAGATGGATAACAGTGCTCACCGGACACTCAAGCGGAATCTTCCAGGCCCATTCACCTTTATTCTTCCGGCCAGCTCCCATCTCTCCAAGCGGGTATTTGGTAAACGGCGCGATATAGGAATTCGGATTCCTGAATATGATATCTGTCATATGCTGCTCGAAGAGCTTGGTCAGCCACTTCTGGCCACCTCGATGCAGTTTCCTGATGATGAGTATTGCGCAACGGATCCGGACCAGATTCATGAACAGGTGAGGCATCTGAACTGCGTGTTAATGGATGCCGGATGGTGCGGCATGACAACGACAACGATTGTCGATCTCTGCGATGATGCAAATGAGGTGCTTCGTTTTGGGCTTGGAGAGTGGGGCGGTTAAATGTAACGGCTGTTTTTTTGGCCTCGGTTTTGCTTGATGTGTTAGACTTTGCCAAATTGATTTAATAGAGGGTGAATTTAGATGAAAGATTTTTTTGAAAAACTGCTGTGGAACTCACGTTACCTGACACTATTGGCCGTATGGTCCTGTATTATCGGTATGGCGATGTTGTTTGTGTTGTCGGCGATCGATATGAGTAAATTGTTCTTAGAATTTATTGATGTTTATATCATGGGGCATGAAGTTGAGAATTTCCATACGATTGTGGTGAGCCATGTGATTACCGCAGTTGATGACTTCCTGCTGGCGATGGTGCTGCTGATCTTTGCGCTGGGTGTGTATGAGCTGCATATCAGTAAGATCGAATATGCCCGTCAGAGTGATGCAGCAGGCTCCATTCTGCAGATCAAAAGTCTGGATGATCTGAAAGACCGACTGGGTAAAGTGATCCTGATGATTCTGATCGTTGCCTTCTTCAAGAACGTGATCAATGTGAAGTTTGATGAACCGATCCAGATTCTCTATATGGGTGGTGGTATCGCGTTTGTAGCGTTGGCAAGTTACCTGGGCCACAAGGGTTCAAATCACTAAATTATGACGATGGAGAGCAGGCCGGTGCTGAGGCGAATCCTTGATGGCCTGCTGCTTCTTGCAACACTGGCAGCAATCGGCATCTCTTTTTGGGAAGAGGCTCCAGAGTGGGCCTCTCTCTCTATTCTGGCGCTGTTTGTAACGCTCTTTTTCACACGCTGCTGGTACAGTGATCATCGAGTTCAATATCTGAAGAGTAACTGGCTTGATCTTGCACTTGTTGTACTTCTCTCGTCACCACTGCTACGCCTCTTCGTAGTGTTCAGGGTAGCCGGTCTTGCGCCAGTCCTGAGGCTCGGCACACTGCTTCGAGCCAACCGTGAGCGGTTGATGAAGCTGGTGGTTCTCTCCGGCGAAAGCTTCCCGGTGGCGATGTCGCTGATCTTTGGCATTGTCTTTATTTTTGGTGCCAGCGCCTATCTTCTGGAACACGGTCATAATCCGGGGTTCGGAGATATCAGCGATGGTCTCTGGTGGGCCTTTGTAACCCTAACCACTGTTGGTTATGGCGATCTCTATCCGATGACATCAGGCGGCAGAATCGTGGCTGTATTCACCATGCTGTTTGGTATCGCCATCTACTCTTTGATGATTGCTAACCTTACCTTCTATGTAGAGGAGACAGGCCGTAAGCGCAGAGAGCTTGCAGAAGCAGAGGCTGAAACGGTTGCTGCCGTTTCAGAGAGTGATGAGGAGAATGGCAAACCCTCCTCATAGCCAATTTTTAATCGGCATTTGATCAAAACAGATGTTTCTCCCCTGACTGTTTAACCTCTCTTTAATCACCTTTAACACAATATTGATCTATCATCTCTTTGGAGGCCCAATGATTGTAGCGATCAAATCATTTTTAAAGCTTGAGTCAGCAAGCGGGATACTTTTGATTATTGCTGCAGCACTTGCTGTGCTGCTGGCGAATTCTCCTTTCTCACACTATTACGACTTGTTACTTGATACCCCCGTAGAGATTCGTGTCGGAGCCTTTCAAATTGCCAAGCCGCTACTGCTATGGGTCAACGATGGATTGATGGCCGTTTTCTTTTTTATTGTTGGCCTGGAGTTGAAACGGGAGATACTCGAAGGGGAGCTTTCCAGCCCACGGGCGATTGCACTTCCGGCATTTGGTGCACTTGGCGGTATGGTTGTGCCGGCTTCAATCTATGTGTTGATTAATGGTCATGATCCGGTTGCACTGGAGGGGTGGGCAATTCCTACAGCTACCGATATCGCTTTTGCTCTCGCTGTTTTGACGCTGCTTGGTGATCGCGTACCTCTGGCGCTGAAGACTTTTCTGGTATCTCTGGCGATCTTCGATGATATCGGTGCGATCATCATCATTGCCATTTTCTACACCAGTAATATCTCCACAATAAGTCTGATCATAGCCGCAACCTGTATCTTGGCACTGGCACTGCTTAACAGAGCAAATGTCTACAGGTTGACGCCATACATGTTTTTTGGATTGGTAATGTGGGCGGCAGTGCTGAAATCAGGTGTGCATGCAACGCTTGCTGGCGTTTTTTTGGCGATGTTTATTCCTCTGGCCCGAGCACCGGGAACGAACCGTTCACCTCTCAAAGATCTTGAGCATGACCTGCACGGCATGGTCGCCTTTGTCATTCTTCCTCTCTTTGCTTTTGCCAATTCGGGACTGAATGTGAGTGGGATGGGTATCGAGGAGATGTTACATCCGGTAACCATCGGCATTGCGCTTGGCCTGTTTGTTGGTAAACAGTTTGGTGTGTTCACATTTGCCTGGCTGGCGGTAAAAGTTGGTTTCGCCACGCTCCCTAGCAAGGTGAGCTGGTCACATGTTTACGGTGCTTCCCTGCTTTGCGGAATCGGTTTTACGATGAGTCTGTTTATCGGGTCACTCGCCTTCGAAAGCAGTGGAGAGAATCTCTTCTTCGATGAACGCCTGGGCATCATTGTGGCATCCATACTCTCAGCTCTTTGTGGCTATCTCTGGCTTGCAAAGGCTTTGAAGAGAGAGGTGTAAGTAAGTTTGATCTCCTGTTTTGATCGAAAGCGGCCATTTAGTTGAACATGTAAGAGACTACTCTTCGATGTGGTAAACACCTGTGCCTGATACGAGGTCATGCAGTGATTGACGGTTGGGTGTCATCATCATACAGACCAAGCTGACTGCGGGGAGGCCTGCGGCGATCATGAATAGAGGATGGTCGGTGTAGTGGCCAAAGAGATAGAGCAGTGTCATTCCCAGAGCCAGCCAGGTGACCATCAGCGCAAAAAAGCGAACCGTTGCAGCGGTTAGGGTAATTGAATCACCGGATTGGATCATGGCAACACGAAGTTTCCAGGGGCGCATGCCGGTTGTAGCACCTGTTTTATACCAGAAGCCTGCGAAATAGCCGAAAGCGACCGTCATCACGAGAAGCTGTTTGACGATATCAGGCGTTGTCGTGCCAGTCAGTTGCTCAACAATCGAGACCGGGATAAATGCGATAAAACCGATACCGACCAGTAGGGCAGAGTCGTAACAGGCGGCAAGTAATCGGAGTACTATTCCTGCTCTTTGTGCTTTTGGACGCGCTGTTTCAGCCATGCTCCCCCCCAACTTAAAATAAATATGCAGCAGAGTGCCATCACTACGGTGGCACCTGAAGGCCAATCCTTATGATATGAGATCACCAGGCCAATAAGCGTACCGGTGAGTGAAAAGATCACACTCAGACCCCATAGCCCCACCAGTGAACGGCCCCAGAACCATGCGCAGGCGGCGGGCAACACAAGCAGACCTGTGGTGAGTACAATGCCTGCAAGCTTCACACACATGATCACGGTAAGGCCTGTTACACCGTAGAGAATCATCCGCATGGTTGATACCGGCAAGCCTGAAGCGGCTGCCGTTGTCGGATCAAAGGCGATGCTCCACCAGCCACGGGCAAACACGACAAGGCTTCCAAGAATCAATACGCCAACCAGTGATAGCCACTGCATCTCACCACTGGATATGGTCAGGATATTACCAAACAGTAGCCCGAACAGGTCTACCTCATAACGGCTCGCCGTTGAGATCAGTACAACACCAAGCGCCATACTTCCGGCAAACAACATGCCGATACCTGCATCATCTGTAATCCCCTGTTTTTTAGGGATGTTTGCCAGAAGAAGTGTGATCAACAGCGCCGTAACTGTCGCTGTTGGCAGTAGCGGTAGTGAGAGGGTCACGGCAAGGCCAAGGCCTGCCAGTGATGCGTGAGATACGCCTACTGTGAGAAACGAGAGGCGATGCGCCAGCACCATCACGGACATTGATGAGGTGACCACAGAGATGAAAATGGCGGGAGCGAGACTCTCCTGCATCACCTGGCTTGCGAAGAACTGAGACAACATCTCCATCACTGCTCTTCCTCACTCGGGTGCGCACAACCAATACATCCGGCGTCATGGGCTACGATATGAATGTGGTCTCCATACATTGCATGCCAGATATCATCAGGAATCTGTTCACCCTGCATGGCGTGGTGGTGAATACGACGATTCAGACATGCAACGGAATCAACATAAGCGGTAATGGCGGCAATATCGTGCTCTACCATGATGATGGTCATCTTTTGATCAGAACAGAGGCTGCGAAGCAGTGCGTAGAGTTTATCCTGACGTTTACTGTCCAGTGCAGCGGATGGTTCATCCAGCAGCAGCAGTTTAGGCTGCCGAACAAGAGCACGGGCAAGCCGTACGCGTTGACGCTGGCCGCCGGAGAGGTGTCGGAAGTCGCGCTCTGCCAGATCAGCCATCTCAACCTGCTCAAGAGCAGTCATGATCGCTTCTCTATTATTGCTTCGTTGCCAGAGCGGAGCGGCGTAATCACTGCTGCCCATCGCAACCACATCACGAACCCGAAGCGGCAGGTGTGGATCATGTTCATGCAGTTGATTTAGAAAACCGACTCTCTTAAGCAGTTTATGGCGACTGAACTGATTCAGTTGTTTGCCAAACAGTTCGACCTTGCCATGTGATGGCTGGATCAATCCGGCAATAGCAGAGAGCAGTGTGCTTTTACCAGCACCATTGGGGCCGATAATGCCCATGAAATGACCGGCCTCAAGTCGCAGGTTGATCTGGTCGAGTACCGGCGATTTTTCAGGCCCGAAACTCAGATCAGTTATTTTAAGCGTTGGGTTGCTCATTGTGCTGAAATCCGGGCGATATTCTGACGCATCAGTCCTGTCCAGCTACTACCGCATGAACCCAGTGCATCAAGAAAGAGGACTTTTTTGTCATTGCTATGTGAAGCGAGCCATTCAAGTGAGCGGTTGCTATGCCGCATATCGCCCACAAGCACTGCCCCGGGATGCTCTTCCAGTGTTCTCAGTGCCTTTTCCAGATGGCGTGGGCCATGTTCATGGCCGTGGCGATGGGACTCGAGAACCTCGAGGATGGGAATATCGTATGCATCAAACAGCCTCTGCCATGAAGGGTGCTGCATCATGATGCCACTATTTTGAAGGTTGGACAGAGCCTTGCCGAGTTCGGCTTTGACTTTAGATACTTCGTTCAGGCTTCTCTGCAGGTTTTTGTTAATAACCTCTTTTCGAGCGGGATAGGTCGATATCAACTGCTTAGCCATCTGCGGTAGTGCGGTTAACAGATTGTCAGGATTTAGCCATGCATGATCCTGTTCAGGCCAGATATCGATCACTGGTATATTAGCCGGCATCTGCATCCAGCCATGATCATCTTTTGAACTTCTGATCAGGAGCTGGGCGCTGTTCAGTTTTTCAACCTGGCGAGGTGACAGTTGAAAATGGTGAGGATCACTGCCAGGTGGCAACAGACATGAGACCTGAGCATCCCTATCTAACATCTGGACAACAGCTGCCAGTGGCGGAATGGTTGCGATGATCTCTGTAGCTTGTAGCGGCATGCTATAAAATAGTGAGAGAAGAAATAGGGTCAGAGCTGTTTTTTTCTTGCAAAACAGATAGTTTGGCGTTATGGATTTGCTGTTGAGTTCAACTTCTTTTGGAGGGTTTACCTGAATGGTACCTGCTCTGTTCCATAATAATCGGGCCATAATTGCGAATGCTATGCGATACTTGGATGCCCTACAATGCGGCAGAGATAACGAGGTGAACGGTTAATGCTATCTCCTGACTATTTTGATTATCGCTGGAGTTGGTATCGCCCCATTCTGAATCGCGGTGAAAATCCCACCAATCGATGCAACGTGGATGTGCGCCGTCTGCCTATTCGTGTGCCGGGCGAAGATGCCAGAGAGTATATCCCTTACGCGATTCATTCACAGTTAGCTCAAACATTCACCATCTCACTGCAGCGGCTGCAGGAGTATTCCATCCGTTACATGATCAATGGTGAGAAGGTTTCCGGCCATCAGCTGCCTCAGATGGATGCGCTATCGCGTTCCATGGGTAAGCATCTGCGTAAACGTTATCCACATCTGCCGCATACACTGGTACACCACTGGTGTGGTGATCCAGCAGGAGCTCCTGCACTTTATCAGGCATGGCAGAATATGTGGAAGCAGTCCTGGAAGCAGGATCAAATTGATGTCGCACCGTGGGTTCCGGCAGTAAATGTACTGATTCTGAAGTTAATTCGGCAGGCAATCGGCAAACTCTCCAGTGAACATGCTGCTCACACTGATCATGTGATGGTATGTATGGTGGGTGGGCTTTATGACTGGGCTCTGCAGAACTTTCTGAAACAGCATGTCGATGGTGCTGTAGAGGTGACGCGGATTGCGACCTATGAGTCGATGATGATTCCCGCCACACCGATCACTTTTCTTTATCGGCAACCTGACGACTCACTGCTTGCTGACGACCGTTTTGTAGTCGCAGCCTATGGGTTGGAGGCGGATCTTGTGCCGCGTCTGCGCGTTTTGAGAGATAAAGTCGGGGCCAAGAATGAAGCAGGCATTCTTGCGTTGTTGGCCAGAGATAAGATGGGAGAACATTTCCTCAGGCGCAGCTGGGCACGCCTCTCTCTATGGGAGCTGGCTGAGAAGAGTGGTCAGGGTGTCTGGATGCAGTGGGTGCTGGATGCCAAGAAACTGGATCAGCTTCTGGCACGCCCAGAAGAGCTACCTGATGCCATTAGTAAACTACTGGAACCCTATAGAGAACTTCCATTTTCTGCGTGGCTGTTGAGTCGTAAAAAAGGTGGCAGGGCAGCTAAAGGAGCTGGTGAACCGTGGCTTCAGGATGATCGGGTGTTGATGGCGTTCCGTGTTTTTGAAGAGGATGTGAAAGTTGAAGTCGCAAGACGGAAATTTGAACAGTTATGGCTTGATCAGCGCGCTTCACTGGTCGGAGTGGCTAAGGGTGCCGAGTCCAATAAAGCGCTGGAGGCAGCTTATAGAGATGGCAAGTTGATCTATTTCCAGCCGGATCAGGAGCAGTCTCTGCATAGTGGTGTGTCACTTGCAACTAAACAGGGATGTCTGCGCGTCGAGTGGTCGGACTATCTGGCTGCGATGTCGGGTCTGCATGGAGAGATTTCACTCTTTCTGGAAAAAACATTTCTGCCGGGAGTCATGAGTCTCCTCTCAAATAGGGAGAATCTGTTTCTGGATAATTGCTCTGCTACAGGCTGCCTAGTTCGCGGATCAATTGCTGAGCTTACGCAGGCAGGCATTGAGCTTCGTTCCCAGATGAGTGGCTGGTACAGGGATCTGGCTGAGACTGATGAGACCTTTCATCTGCCGGCTGTCTCCATGTGTATGGCTCTGGTAGGGGACTGGTCATTTGCAACTTTTCAAGACAAGGGCAAAGAGAGCATCGCCTTTGCATTCGGGCTCTCTGTTGCTCAGGCCGATGCTGGTCTCTCCCGTGATTGTGGCGTTGGAAGGTTGATCGCCTATCGTGATCACAAAGAGGAGCGAAAGCCTCTGGGGGGCGTTCGAGTGGAGCAGTTGGATAGTGGATCAGGACAGTCCGCTCAGGTGCTTTATAACAATGGTCTTGCCCTGACCTCATCAGCTGTGAGTGAGCTGACCTCATCCATGCGTCATAGAGCCTCGATTCGGGAGTTCATGCTCGATAAGCAGGACAGAGAGTCGTTACTCTCCGATTATCGATACTTTGGTAGTGGCCTTGAACTTGTCGTCATCTCTCCCAATGGGGAAGATAATCCGATTCTGTTGGTTAAGGCGGGTCGCCCCTCTCTTGCAGGCGTGGATGTTGATCTCTATGAGTTGCTTGATAGGGATTCAAGACCTGCGCAGATTATCCTTTCAGAAGGATTGAATCGCTGGGCCTGAGGCTCTTTTTCAACTGAAAATCCAGTTATATGTTTAATGTCCCACTACTTGAAGGCTGTCAGGCATGGCTTGATGCCTCGACCCTTTCTGAGTCGCTTCCTTTATCTGTCGCAGTAGGCTGGTCTGGCGGAGCTGATTCAACTGCCTTGCTATTGGCTTTGGCAGGTTCCGGGCATGCTGTGCAGGCATGGCATGTTGATCATGGCTGGCATGAGAGATCAGCCGATGAAGCTCAGCAGCTGGCCCAACAGGCGGATGAATGGGGGATTCCATTCCATATTGTTCGTTTGGGTGGCTCATCTTCAGTCAATCGAGAGGCTGAGGCACGAGATGGCCGGTATCGGGCGTTTTCTACATTGAGCGAGAAACAGGGTATTACTGCACTCTGCCTTGCTCACCACAGAGAAGATCAGGCTGAGACGGTATTTATGCGTCTTCTCCAGGGTTCAGGTGTGGAGGGGTGTCAGGGTATGAACCCGATTCGCCAACATGGTGAACTGACAGTTTTTCGACCTTTTCTGCATCTCTCGCGCTCTCAGCTTCGTATGGCGCTGGAGTATTCAGGTGTGAGCTGGCTGGAGGATGTAAGTAACAGAGACATCTCTCTCTTGCGAAACAGGCTTCGAAACCGGACCTTTCCGGCGATGCAGCAGGCAGGAGTGAATCCGACAGAGCTTTTTTTGCGCTGGCAGGAGCAGGCGGTCAACGTGACATCACATATCAGATCAGAGGTTGAGCATCTGCAGCTTCAATCTGATTCGGAGTGTTGCTGGGTAGAGTGGAAAGCGTGGCGGTTACTTGCTCCACCCATGCGAGTCTATCTGTTAAAACAGATGATGAGGCGGCTGTTTGGAGCAGCTGCAGTGCCGGGAAGGCGGCATGTCCTGCTTGTTGAAGCGTGGATGCAGCATGGCGGCTTTGGTGGTTTGGACTTGTCACGGAGTCGTCTGATGCGTAAGGATGGGCGACTCTATTTGAAACGAAAGGCATGAGAAATTCATAATATCTTAATGCAAGCACTTCATGTTTGGCATGGAATTGGCTTAGTATTGACGATATTGAGGTGATATAGATGAGTAAAAACCTAATTCTTTGGCTTGTGATTGGTCTGACCATGATGAGTCTTTTCAACATGTTCAACACAGCTCCGGGTGGTTCTAGCCAGACCATGTCCTACTCTGCATTTATGGATAGGGTAGAGCAGGGTTCCGTTGAGATGGTGACTATTCAGGACAAACGTCTGACCGGCCAGTTCCGGG
>Ga0316187_10001370_pt1 | contig 20898 bp, 12 predicted proteins | sample CroRivburrow1_MG_FD_204927 | JGI IMG/M metagenome (GOLD analysis project Ga0316187, IMG submission 204927) | Coastal sediment microbial communities from Maine, United States - Cross River worm burrow 1 | ecosystem: Environmental > Aquatic > Marine > Coastal > Sediment | place: USA: Maine...
CTAATCTTGCAAAATCTGGGTAAAGTTCATTTTCCCGGCTTATTCGGGCTAAACGCTTTCAAGGCAATCTTTGGCCAACAGCTTATCGAATGCCACGGGATAGCAGCCGTCAAAACAGGCTTTGCAAAAATTATTTTCCGGACTTTTAAATTCGGTGGCTTTTAGAAGGCCGTCGATACTGAGATAATACAGCGAATCGAGCCCTAAAAATTCCCTCAACTCCTCAACCGTTTTGGTGGCTGCGATCAACTCTCCTCTGGTTGAAAAATCGATGCCGTAATGACAGGGGAACCGATGCGGAGGGCCGCTCACGCGCATATGCACCTTTCTAACGCCAAGCTCCCGCAGTGCTTTTACCCGCGTTCTGACGGTTGTGCCCCTGATGATCGAATCTTCAATGATGATGATATCTTTTCCTTTTAACAGATTTTTAACCGGGTTTAGTTTTATGCGAACGCTAAAATCCCGCATGCTCTGGGTCGGTTGAATAAATGTTCTGCCCACATAATGGTTGCGGATCATACCCATCTCAAAAGGTATGCCGGATGCTTCCGAGTACCCCAGTGCGGCATAGGTTCCCGAATCGGGAAAAGGCATGACAAAGTCGGCTTCAACGGGTGCCTCTTGGGCCAGACGCCTGCCATGGGCTTTGCGCGTCAGATAAACATTCTGCCCATAAAAGGTGCTGTCCGGTCTGGCAAAATAGATGAACTCAAAAATGCAGAACGCCCGCCGGGTTGCAGGCGACGTTTTGATGCTTTTAATGCCGTCGGGTCCGATAATGACGATCTCTCCGGGATCGAGTTCACGCACAAACTCGGCCTCCACAAGATCAAAGGCGCAGGTTTCGGATGCCAGCACATAACTGCCGTTCAATTTTCCGAGACACAACGGTCGGAACCCATATGGATCTTTAATCCCAATTATTTCCCCCAAACTTGTCAACATCACGAAGGAAAATGCGCCCTGCAGTCTGGAGACAGATTTGACTAAAGCCTGTTCAAATCCGTATTCCAGGTTTTTTACAAAAAGATGCAAAAAAATTTCGCTGTCCATGGTGGTCTGGAAAATAGAGCCGGATTCTTCCAGCTCATCTTTCAGGGTGTGAGCATTGACAATATTTCCGTTGTGGGCCACAGCATAGGATTTTTTGCGGTGACGCACCAGAAAAGGCTGGGCGTTGGTCAGCACGGAGCTGCCCGTCGTGGAATAACGCACATGACCGACGGCGCTGCGCCCCTCCAGCACATTTAGGTGGCTCATGTCGAAAACATCGGATACCAGTCCCATGCCTTTATGCTCAATAATCGTATCCCCCCGGATCGTCGCAATTCCGGCACTTTCCTGGCCCCGATGCTGCAGGGCATACAGGCCGAAATAGGTTATGGGAGCTGCTTCAGGATGATCGCAGATTCCAAAAATGCCACAAGATTCGCGGGGCCTATCAAAATCAGCCATTTAGGGTAGACTCCTATTCACTAAATTATGAAAATGTCCATTTACTTGAGTTTTTAAAAATAGTTCTTGACAGTATATTCATGAATTATCGAATAATTGCACTATTTAGATCCTCCATTGAGGGAATAAGGGTAAATTAAGACCCTAACGCGGATAAACCAAAAATAACAAACTACAAAAACCAAATTTCAAATAAATTCAAAATTACGATATCCAAATCTCAAATAAGATCAATAGTCAATTGTTTGGTATTTTTTATTTGAAATTTTTTAGTTGCTGAAACCTGAACACCGACACCTTAAACCTTGCATTCCTTACAACGTGTTGTCAGATAAAATACAATAAGGGCCTCAATCCGTATAGTTCAATATTAGCATTTTTAAGTTCCTGGTCTTTCTAACTGTAATCTAATCCAGCGGTGTATTTTCTACCAGATCCCAAACTCCACACGGGCAGGCACCGGCGCAAAACCCGCATCCGATACACAGGTCTGCATCCACCACGTATTCATATGCGTCGTCGTCCAGCCCTTTTCTGCTGATGGCATGTTGCGGGCAAACCGACACGCAAATTCCGCAGTCCCGACAAGCGCCGCAGGATGAGCACTGGGACCCGCAGTGATCCAGATCCGAGTATTCTATCACCCTGGGGTCAAAATATTCCAGTGTAATGCGGTTGCGATTGATCATTTCGCGTTTTTGTACCAGTGGGGGCTTGTCTTCCAGGATGTCACAGATCGCCTGAGCAACGATTCGACCGGATCCGATGGCATCGGTTAGAAGTCCGGGTCGGACCACATCACCGATGGCAAATATTTTGGGATCGGTGGTCAGAAAATGGTCATTGACTTTAACAAATCCATCAATAATTTCTATGTCATCCGGCAGGAATGCAAGATCCGGCATGTCGCCTATGGAAATAATGACTGTGTCGGCGGGGATTTCCTCACCGGATACCAATGCGACTGCGTTGCCGGTAATCTCTTTGGTGAAGACCGGCCATTTGAATTTTGCACCGATGGCCTCTGCCGCTTCTCTTTCCCTACCAAAAGAAGCCGGCTCCTGTACATCCAGCAGGGTGATGTTTTCGGCACCCAATCGATGTGCCTCGGTGGCCGCATCGCAACCGACATTGCCGGCGCCGATGACCACGACATGCTTGCCGACTTTCACTTTGTTTTCTTTGGCCTTTTCAAGGAAATCCAGCGCCGTCAGCGCCCGTTCGTTACCCGGTATCGGTAATGTCCTGGGCTTTTGGGCGCCCGTTGCAATCACCACAAAATCAAAATCTTCTCGAAGCTGTTTGAGGTTTTCCTGCTTAAGGGGCTGCTGGAGGTGTACATGCGCTAAAACCTCCTTGACCCGATCGAGCTCTGTTGTAATCACCTCGGTCGGGATGCGACTTTCAGGAATAATACGGGTAAATTTGCCGCCGATGTCTTTCGCCACTTCATAAATGACAATCTGGTGCCCTTTTTGACGCAGCTGCCAGCCTACAGATATCCCGGCCGGTCCGCCGCCTAAAATGGCAATTTTTTTATCCGACTCCGGCGGCAGTTCCGGCAACTTTGCTTTGATGCTCGACCGGCCGAGCTGGGTGACATCCACCGGAGCCATGGCAGAGGATTGGCGGGTGCATGACTGCATGCACAAATTGGGGCACAGATAACCGCACACGGATGCGGGAAACGGCGTATAGGCAAGGGCCAAATCGACCGCCTCATCGATACGGCCGTCGCGAACCAATTGCCAGCGTTGCTGCACAGGAATTCCCGTCGGGCAGGTGGCCTCACAAGGCGCGGCATATTTCCGGTCTTCCCAGATTGGAACAAAGCGCCGCAGCAGATTCGTTGTGATCAGTGGTATGGGGCTGCGATCCAGTTGGGTGAGGTCACCGATCAGGCCTCCACGACCCAGCTCATTCTCCCACACCCTGGTATAAAACGAATGGATGGATTTCATCGGCCGCTGGATTTTTTCCTGGGGCGTGCGCGCAACGAGCAGCTGCCACTCGCTTCTATCTGAAAATGCGTTAACCAGTTCGGTCCGGCCGATGTGATCCAAAAAGATATGGAGATTTTCGTTCAACCAGTCCCATTCTTGATCCCCGATAGAAATCAGCTTTGCGTCGCGCTGACTATAGCCTCCTTGGGGGCCATGAAAAAATACCTTACCGCCGACCATGCCTACAAACGGCCGATGCCCCAGAATATTGTCGGGGATTTGGGCCTCATAACCGCAAATTACGGCGATACCACCCGCCATAAATTCACCGAAATAGTCCCCGGCTGAGCCCAACACCCAGAGTTCAGGGGGATCAAAGCGCGGGTTGTGTTTGGTCATGGTCATGCCCCGGGCACCGATATTACCAGCAACGTAAATTTTTCCCTGGGCCATGGCATTGGCCGCTCCATTACCGGCATTGCCATGAACGACAATCCGGGCGCCGGCATTGAGCCACCCCACATCATCGGAGGTCGGACCGAGAATTTCAATGAAGGTGTTTGGAAATCCCATGGAACCAACGCGTTGCCCGGGCTGACCGGATATCTTCACCTGCACCTTTTCGTCGCCGGCCTGCCAGAGCCGGCCGCCGATTCCGTGCTGGCCGTAGGCATTGATCTGCAGACGGCGGTGACCCTGGGTCACCGCTGTCTGCACTTGCTCTTCTAATATCCGCGAATCAACCCGTTCACCGTTGATTCTGCCGGAAATCACATGATAGGATATCGTGCTGCTCAAGTTTTGTTCAGACATTTATTTTCCCCAAATCGTGCCCATTTGGATGGACCCGATGAAATACGCTTTGTCCCTGTTAAATAGTCCTTCTAAATTTAACGGGACAGGCTGATACTGCGTAAATTTCATTGGATATATTTAGATCGTTTGGTTCATTAAATTCTTTTTGATGGTTCCCGATTTATTGTTACTTGAAACTCGATACGTATGCCTTACACTGAATTCTCTGTGATCTTCTCCATGCTATCTGCCCATGGGTTGACATGCCGCTTTCCGAATTCCGCATTCAAATACCTCTGACATCTGCTCTCTTCCATCTGTCTTCTGCCTTCTGACCTCTATCTTCTGTCATCCGACATCTGTCCTCTGACCTCAGACATCTGTCAATCTTACACCACATATTTTATACTTAATCTTTCGGCCGCATCATAATCATCGATTCCCAGCGCATCGGACATACCGATGGGCAGTGAAGTAGATCGCCCTAAAGGCGCCACAATTTTTTTCAATTCAATATCAAAGCTCAAGAAGACATCCACCACCCGCTGGGCCACATCTTCGACATTTAACCGCCGATACAGACGGGGATCCTGGGAGGTAATTCCTTTTGGACACAACCCGATGTTACAGATGTTGCAGCGATCCGATTCAGACCCCAGGCAACCGGCCGCGGCCTGCATGATATATTTGCCGACCTGGACTCCGCTGGCACCCAGCATGATGAGCGCAGCGGCGTTGGCCGCCAGATTGCCGTTTTTGCCGATACCCCCGCCGGCAAACAGCGGGACCTGATTCTGCATGCCCAGTTTAACGAGATTCAAATAGCCGTCGCGAATATTGCTGGCGATGGGATGCCCCATGTGATTCATGGAAACATTGTAAGCGGCACCCGTACCGCCATCTTCGCCATCGATGGCAAGTCCGGCCGCATAGGGATTGCGTGTGAGATTGTTCAAAACTGCCAGTGCGGTTGAAGTGCCTGAAATTTTTGGGTATACCGGTACCCGAAAACCCCAGGCCATGTACATGGATTGCGTCATTTTGGCCACCGCTTCTTCAATAGAATACTTGGTCTGGTGGGTAGGTGGACTCGGCAGACTGACACCTGCAGGCACACCCCGGATGGCGGCGATCAGACTGTTGACCTTGTACCACATGAGCAGACCGCCGTCCCCGGGTTTGGCTCCTTGGCCGTACTTAATTTCAATGGCACACGGATCTTCTTTCATCTCCGGTAGTGCATGAATAATTTCATCCCAGCCGAAGTAGCCGCTGGCAATCTGAAGGATCACATATTTTAAAAATCGCGAACGTAGTAATCTGGGCGGGCAGCCACCTTCTCCGGTACTGATGCGCACCGGCATGCCCAATTCCTCGTTGAGATACGCCACTCCCATCTGAAGTCCTTCCCACATGTTGGGTGATAACGCACCGAATGACATGCCGCCGATAATCAACGGATATATCTCACGGACAGGGGGGATCCAGCCGTTGGTTTGCAGGAATTTCAAGTTTTCTTCCGGGGGCAGCACTCGCCCTAAAAGGGTTCGCAGCTCAAATTCATGACGTCCCGCATCCAGTGCGGGGTCGGTCAGCATCGATATGCGGATAAATTTTATGCGGTCCAAAATACCCCCCCCGGGAGCATTGCGCCGTCCGCCGCGTCTGCGGGGCTGTCCGCCGCGATCGATCTGAAATTTTAATTTATCTGCTTCGTCGCTGCCGCAGGGGATGATGGCATCATTGGGACAAACCATATTGCACATGGCACAACCGACGCAATTGTAGGCCGGATCGGTTTTTTGCCGAATCCCATAGTAGGCTTTATAAACACTGGAGGGAGTTTCTAAAAAACCGATGGGCGGCGTCACGGTTCGCTTACGAAACACCCCGAGTTCAATGGCATTCACGGGACATACGGCCGTGCATTTTCCACACAGGGTGCATTTTTCCTGGTCCCACAGAATCTGCCACGGCAAATCTTTAACACTTAAAGTTGAAGGGGTAATGGGTCGTTCTGACTGCATATCCTGGCCTCTTGGCGATCTGGACCGACAACGGCCGTATCCAGATGCATGGGTTGAAAATCTTTGTGTTTATCTCGTTGGGGGATGGCGGCATCCAAACCACATATTTCAGAAGAAAATGCATACATACCGGGCTTACCGCCAACAACTCCGGGTCGGAGCTTTTTGCGATCCTGCACCATAAACAGGCTGTGATCCGGCAGGCAGCCAATAACACAATTAGGTCCGTCTATGATCAGCTGCCGGCAGGTTTGCTTCAGATTCTTTAAAAATGCTGCATTCGGGTGATCGATAATATCGTCATGCTGAAGCGGTGTGATGACATGCTTGTAAGTCTCCAGATTCAGGCCCAACTGCACCATGGTATAATGCAAGATATGGCTGAAAACCTCCGAGTCGGATTCATATCCGATGTAACCGGGATAGCCACGCGACTCCAGGTATGCCTTAATGGGCAAAAAAGCGGTGTTTTCGCCGTTGGTCATGGTGGAGTACCCCTGGATGAAAAACGGGTGGCAGGCGTAAAGGGTTATCCCGTAGTTGGTATTCTGTCGACCCTGGGCCATGATTACCCGGGCATTCAGCTCCTTGCGGTCGAGTTTCAAATAATTGGTCACCAACAGGGGATCACCGATCTCTTTGATCATGATCACATCGGGCCAGAATGAGAAAACAATCATATCCTGTTTCTCCTCGCCCATGGCCCGGAGCTGTAGCCGGATCGGCAGCAAGCGCTGCATTCGTTCCGGGTCGCTTAGGTCATCCCATTCTTCCGGGTATTCGTAGGCCCGGATCAGATATACATCCCGCTTGGGGATCCCGGGCGGTGGTGTTTTCGGCACTTTAATGGTAATTTTATACTTGGTCATAAAACCGAGGTCCATCATGAAGGAATCCAGACGCCTTAATCCTTTTTCCGAGAAAATTCCGGACAAAATAGGTGCATTTTTCATTTCCTCAAATGGTCCGGCCAGATCCCGCAAGAATAGACCCACACCGGAACAGTCATGGCCTTCGCGCATGACATTTAAGGCCTCAACAGCAACCATGGGAGACAAGGGTTCTTTGCTGGTTATGGCAAATAAACGGCACATTTTATTTTTTCTCCTTTTATCAACTATGTATCGGATAAAATTCCCGGCCGGGTATTCCCGGAATCGTCTTTGTCAATATCCTTTGGGCAGCGATGATTAACGGTGATGGGCGATCCACCGGAATAATAAGGCTGGAATAATGCGAGACGGGAGTGCTGAAATGCTCGTGTAATTTTAAACAAAAACGTTCGACAACCTTAATTGGAAATTTTCTGAATGTCAATTTAAAATTGCATAATAGTGAAATTGGACTGTATATATTACAAAAATGTAAGAACATAATTTAATGTTTCAAAAATCGTCTATTCCGTTGCTGTTCCTTTTTTTTTGACATGCTGCCGGCTTTATTTTATAAATCACCAAGGGTTCTTTTGTTTGTAAAAATTCAGCTACTAAGACCCGGAGGCACAAAAAAAGGTTTTCTTTAGGTTGAATCTGGAAACAATCAGTTTTGTTATAACTTTTGTGGCTTAGCGCCTTTGTGGCTGTATAATTACGTTTGTTTTTAATCGGTGCATCGACAGGAGTCATTATGTATATCAAACAATCAGAGCTTTTAATGGGTACCAGCATGGATTTTATCAAAAAATTCATGGATCTATCTCAAATGGTATCCCATGCAAAGGGAGATGTACTCTTCCGGGAAAAAGATCCGGCGCTATATTTTTACGTCCTGCTTAACGGACGTGTCAAGTTGGGTGTTGGTGAGAGCGACCAGATGGTTTACGATATCAGACAAAATGGTGAAGCATTTGGATGGTCCAGCTTAATCGGCCGCGACAGATATTCGGCCTCGGCGGAATGTGTCGAAGCCGCAAAGCTGTTAAAAACGGATAGTAAAAAGCTGAAAAAAGAACTGGAAAAAGACCCGGCCAACGGGATTATTTTTTTCAAACAACTTGCCGCAACACTCGGAAATCGTCTGCTCGAAAGCTACAAAACGATCTCACCGCAATCTGAATAGAAAACATTTTATCCGTTTAAATCAATGGAATTGTGGCTTACAAAAGAACATGGCACAAAAACCACTATAATTCCTATAAGTTGCATAAAATCAAAGACGTTAATCAGGAGGTGCTATGGTGCGCAATACGTTACCGGTTCCAGCAACAAGAAAGATGACGCGCCGGGAGTTTCTGTGGTTTTCATCCATGGTCGCTGCCGGTCTGGTTGCCGGCTGTGCCACCAACCCGGTTACCGGCAGAAGCCAGCTCATGCTGGTGTCCGAAGACGAGGAAATTCAAATCGATAAACAGAACTCACCGTACCAATTTTCGGCGGACTACGGGACGGTTCAAGATAAGCGGTTAAATGACTATATTGATCGTACTGGTAAAAATATCGCCGCCCAAACCCATCGGACGCACATGCCCTTCAATTTTCATGTGGTCAATGCAGTCTATGTCAATGCGTATGCCTTTCCTGGCGGAACCATTGCCTGCACCCGGGGTATTTTGCTTTCCCTGGACAACGAGGCCGAGCTGTCGGCCTTGCTGGGACACGAATTGGGCCATGTAAACGCCCGGCATACCGCCGAGCAGATGTCAAAGGGCATGCTCACCCAGACGGTTGTCGGCGGACTGGCCGTGGCAGCAGGAACTCAGGGCGCCGTTTACGGTAACCTGGCCTCCCAGCTGGGACAGTTCGGGGCCGGTGCACTGCTGGCGAGTTACAGCCGTGACAACGAACGCGAAGCGGACGCACTGGGAATGGAATACATGGTACGCGCCGGATACAGTGCCCAGGGGATGGTGGGTCTGATGGACGTGCTGCGGAGTATGGGCAAGCACAAACCCAGTGCCATCGAACTCATGTTTGCCACCCATCCCATGAGTGACGAACGTTATCGGACAGCGGTTGAAACGGCCGACACAAAATATAAATCGGCCCAAAGTAAGCCGATGTACCGTGAGCGCTACCTGGACAATACCGCCAAACTGCGATCCCAAAAAGGCGCCATCGATGAAATGCAAAAAGGTCAGAAGGAAATGGCCGCCAATAATTTTTCCGCAGCCGACGTTCACCTGCGCAAAGCAATAAAACTGGCGCCCAACGATTATACGGCACTGGTCATGATGTCCATGAGCCAGTTGGTCCAAAAAAAATGGGCTGTGGGGCGGCAATACGCTGAGATGGCCCAGAAGGTTTATCCTGCAGAAGCCCGGGCCTATCACTTGAGCGGATTTGCCAAAATCCAGATGAAAGATTTTGAAGGTGCTTTGGAAGAATTTTCCAGCTATGACAAAAAGCTTCCCGGCAATCCCAACATTATTTTCTTCAAAGGTTATGCTTATGAAGGGATGAAGAAATACCCTCAAGCCGGCCGAGAATACCAGCATTTTTTACAGTTGACACAGCAGGGTGATTACGCCCGCCATGCCGATCAACGGTTGCGGGAGTGGAGAGCAAGGGGATACATATAATATCCTGATCCAAACGAACCTTAACCAATAAGGTAATGTCTAAAGTTGTCACTCATAGCGCAAATAATCTGCTGAGAGATTTGATTGACGAATATCGAACAAGGAATGACGAATGACGAAGGAATGTATTCTATCGATTTTATCTAAAAAGATAGAGCGCAGCGATTCCACCCTTCGTCATTCGATATTCGCTTTCATAGTTTCTTTTTCGATTAGACCGGCTGCTGTTTTGGCTGACGGCTGGGCGGACACGTGAAACCTTGGGTTCCTTACAACATGTTGTTTGAAAAAATGGACTAAGGGCCTGATATCAGGAAAGTGCATATCATTAGGACGAACCAAGGCTAAAGGACATTGTTTAACCATTCAGAAAAATTGATCACGGATGATTTTAACCACAAGTGGCTCGCTTACCTGAACGCTGCCGATGCCGCGGATATCCCTCCTGTATCCAACCCGGAAATTCTTAAAAGTTTAAAGCAGGTATTCGCCTTCAGCGATTTTGTGGCTGCAGGCTGTATCCGCGATCCGGCCATGCCGGTTGATCTTATCGACAGTGGGGATATCACCCGCCGTTACCCGGGGGATGAATACCATCTAAAATTAAAGCCGCTATTATCCGGCGCAACCGATGAAGAAACTCTGGGCCGCCTGCTGCGCCGTTATCGCCGTCGTGAATTGGTCCGCATCGCCTGGCGCGATTTATCGGGATGGGCGGATCTGTCGGAAACCGTGTCCGATCTATCCGCTTTTGCGGATGCCTGCCTGGAACATGCGCTCAACACACTCCATCAATGGCAGTGCCGCCGTTTCGGTACGCCGACAGCGGCAGACGGCTCAAAACAGCATCTGGTTATTCTGGGATTGGGCAAGCTGGGTGCCCGCGAGCTTAACTTCTCTTCCGATGTCGACCTGATCTTTGGATACCCAAAGGCGGGAGACACCCGCGGAGCAAAAGTATCCATAGGCACTGATGAATTCTTTTCCCGCCTTTGCCGCCGCCTGATCAAGGTCATCGGCCAGCCGACGGCAGATGGTTTTGTGTTTCGGGTGGATACCCGCCTGCGTCCATTTGGCGAAAGCGGCCCTCTGGCCATGGACTTTGAAACCATGGAACAATATTATCAGCAACAGGGCCGGGAATGGGAGCGTTATGCCTTGATCAAGGCCAGGGCTGTGGCCGGTGAAAAAGATGCGGGCACCTTTTTGCTTGACCGGCTGCATCCGTTTATTTACCGCAGATATTTGGATTACAGCGTTTTTGAATCCCTGCGGGAGATGAAGCGGATGATTGCCCTGGAAGTCAGGCGTAAGGGCATGGAAAACAATATCAAACTCGGTGCGGGTGGAATCCGAGAGATTGAATTTTTCGGTCAGATTTTCCAGCTGATACGCGGCGGGGTAAATCCTGCCCTCCAGAACACAAATATATTACAGGTATTAAAAACGCTGGCCGATGAGCGTCATGTCCCGCAAGAAGTCTGTGATGAACTGATCAATGCCTATGTGTTTTTACGAAATACCGAAAACCGTCTCCAGGCCTTTTCCGATCAGCAAACCCACAAGCTGCCGGCGGATGACCACGGTCAGTTGCGGCTGGCGGTATCCATGGGTTTTGCCGACACGGCGTCATTCAACGCTGCTTTAGAAAATCACAGAGAAATCGTCCACGGCCATTTCCAGATGCTTTTGGAATCCGGTAATATGGATGACCGGCAGAAGAATATTGAAGATCCGGCGGAAATCATCTGGCAAAACCCGGCGGCCGGACAACAGGCGGGAAATATGCTGAGTGCCATGGGTTATGATCGTCCGGACGAAGTCATCAGACTGCTGACTTATTTGAAAAATGATCCGGAAACAAGGGCCCTGAGTCCCCTCGGCCGGCGGCGTCTTGACAAATTGGTACCCCGCTTTTTGAAAGAAATCGGCACGTGTGAAAATCCGCTGATTACGCTTCACAGGATCATCGACCTGATTAAAACCATTGAAAGACGCACCAGTTATCTGGCCTTATTATTGGAGAACCCGACGGCCCTTTCCCATCTGGTCAAGCTTTCCGCTGCAAGTCCCTGGCTCGCATCATTTCTGGCGCGGCATCCGGTGCTGTTGGATGAACTGCTTGACCCGCGCACGCTTTATCTGCCGCCGGAAAAAAATGAAATGAAAAACGCCCTGCGCCGTCGACTCGACCAGGTACCCATAGATGACCTGGAGTACCAGATCGAACAACTGTGCATTTTCAAACAGATCAATGTGCTGCGTGTGGCGGCGGCCGATGTCACCGGCACCTTGCCGTTGATGCGGGTGAGCGACTATCTCTCGGAGATTGCCGAAAGCATTCTCAGTGAAGTTGTTGAACTCGCCTGGAATCACCTGGTGTCAAAGCATGGCACGCCCATCTGCCGATTGGGTGATAAATACTGCGAAAAAGGCTTTGTTGTCATTGCCTATGGCAAACTGGGTGGGCTGGAGCTTGGTTACGGTTCTGATCTTGACCTTGTTTTTCTACATGCCGGAACCGGCGAACAAACCCGGGGAAAAGGTAGGGGGATCGACAGCGCTCAATTCTTCAACCGCCTCGGCCAGCGTGTCATCCATATTCTCACCTCCCATACCCGTGCGGGAAAAGCGTATGAAATAGACATGCGCCTGAGGCCCAGCGGAAGCTCCGGAATTCTGGTCAGCCACATTGAAGCCTTTGGCAACTACCAGTTCGAAGATGCCTGGACCTGGGAACATCAGGCATTGATCAGGGCAAGACCGATCTGTGGGGATGACATTTTAGCTAAAAAATTTGAAACCATCCGCAAACAAGTCCTTGCCCGTCCACGGCTCCAGGAAAAGTTAACAAAAGAAGTCGTCAACATGCGCGAAAGGATGCGCAATGAACTGATGAAACCGGAAAATGGTGTTTTTGATCTGAAGCAGGACACCGGCGCGATGGTGGACATCGAGTTCTTGGTACAGTACCTGGTCTTGTTAAATTCCCACAAATATACCGGCCTTCTGAAATGGACGGACAATGTCCGCCTGATCCAGTCTCTGATCGAAACCGGCACCATGGACGACATCACAGCCCATGTGCTCAAACATGCCTATCTGATCTATCGCGCTGCCGCACATCAGCTCAGTCTCCAGGAAAAACCCGCCAAAGTCCCCCGGGAAAAATTCGACCGTCTGCAGAGGCGGGTGGAAGAAATCTGGCAGTCATATCTCAAAAGCGAATAAGCGCTGTGCCTTTGAAAAAGTTTAGCCACAAAGGCACGAAGGCGCAAAAAAAGAATACCTAGGTTAAGCGGTTCAGGGTTCAACGTTCCGGGTTGGAAAAATCCATACAGCTTGTACTAAAGGGACCTTGTCTTCATCTGGTTATAAATCCGTTTCACTCGATGAGGTATGGCGGGTAATCCAAATTTTGATTAAGATTGGAAGCAGAATCCATCCGCTGTAACCTTTGAACATAGAACCCTGAACCTGGAACCGCATAGTTTAGGTATAACCTTTGTGGCTTAGTGCCTGGTGGCTGAATTATTCCTTACCTTTTAAATATAAAATATTACAAATTTGTAATATTTTATTTCAGTTTTTCCCAATTTTGTAATTTTCCCATTTTCATGATTGTGTCGATTCGTCCTTTAATAGTCTGAAATAATTTATTTTTATTTAATTTTAGAGTCCCGGCACACATATTGCTATTTTCATAGCATTTCAGATATTGGTGATGAACAAAATAACAGGCGGATTACCTGAATCGCAAAATGAAAAATGTCCATGAACAGGCATCCGGTCTGCTGCAGCAAAAAACCGAAGAACTCATTGCCCGCTTTTTTCAGGGAAAAGAGACCGATTTTTTAAAGCAGCATGCACGGTTATTAGATGATTATTTTCGGCAGGCATTTGAGACAAGCATGGTCGGCCCACGTATGGACATCAGCAAAAACCCGTATACCATTATTGCTTTGGGTGGCTATGGTCGCGAAGAACAGTGCATTCATTCCGATGTGGATCTTCTGTTTCTATTTAAAAAAAGGGTCCCGGCCCAGGCGGAAAAACTGATCCAGGAAATCGTCTATCCATTGTGGGACATCGGCCTTGATGTCGGTTACGCCACCCGATCCTTGAAGGAGTGCTTAGCGCTAGCATCCATAGATTTCGAAGTGTTTACCCCGATTCTGGACGCACGCTTCATCTGCGGCTGGTCGCTTATATACTCTGAACTCTTGGATCAACTGCGGCAAAAACTGATTCGCAAGAAATCCCGTACCATTATCAATTGGCTGGTTGAAAAAAATAAAATGCGGCATGCCCAATTCGGCGATTCGGCTTATCTTCTCGAACCCAACCTCAAAGAAGGGCAAGGCGGGTTAAGAGACTATCATACCATGCTGTGGATCAGCCAGATTGAATTTAACCTAAAGCAGCCCAGAGATCTTGAATATCTGGGGCTGCTGTCCCACGAAGAATTCCAGGCGTTACGTCGCTCCCTTAGATTTATTTGGGACGCGCGCAACCGTGTTCATTACCTTTGCGGCCGGAAATGTGATCAGCTGAACTTTGAAAATCAGCTCAAGCTGGCTGAGGTATTGAAATATAAGAAAATCAATCATCAGCAGCCGGTCGAAAGATTTCTGGGTGAGCTTCACGGGCAAATGGAATATTTGAAACAGCAGCACCTGATGTTTCTTCATGAACTGGGTTTTGAAAAAGAACGCAAACGGAGAAGAAAATCTAATAAAACAAGTGAAGTGGAAGGCCTGGAAGTTATCAGATGGGGAATGCTGAATTTCACTTCGCCTGAGAAGATAATGGAATCACCGATTCTTTTGATGAAAATATTTGAAGAAAGTGCACGCTTGAAAATTCCCTTAAGTGCTGAAGCCAAAAGACTGGTCAAAGAATTTTCTTATCTAACAGACGATACGTTTCAGAGCTCAGAACCCATCGTCAAATCTTTCGAGCGAATTCTGGCAGCCCCGGCGCCAACATTCAATGTCTTAAATGAAATGCTGAACACCGGTTTTCTGGTGCGGTTCATTCCCGAATTCCGCAACATCGTTAACCGTATCCAGTATGATGAATACCATCTTTACCCGGTTGATAAGCATTTGTTAAAAGCCGTTCAGATAATCAAAAAATTTGGCACCGCCAAAGACAGCAGTTTGGAACCGTTATGCAATATGATTTACGGTGAACTCAAAAATAAAAGGCTACTGCTCTGGGCTGCATTGCTTCACGATATCGGGAAAGGAGAGTCTGAGGAAGACCACGCCAAAAAAGGTGGCGATATCATAAAAAAGATCCTAACCAGAATGGGTCTGAAATCCGAGGACCTGGAAACGGTTGTTTTTCTGGTCCAAGAGCACCTCTTTCTGGTTCAAACAGCCACCCGCAGAGATATCAACGACGAAGAAACAGCGATTTTCTGCGCCAGGAGAATAAGAGATGTAAACCGTTTGAAAATGCTTTATCTGCTGACGGTCGCCGATTCGATCGCAACGGGGCCGATGGCCTGGAACGACTGGAAGGCGACCCTTTTGAGGGACTTTTTTCTCAAGGTTTTAAACGTGCTGGAAAAAGGGGAGCTGGCCACTGAGGCGGCCGTTGAAGTCATAGAGCAGAAAAGAAATGAAATCATCAGTTCAGTGCAACCGCAAAAAGCTCAAGAAGACATCGGCGCCCTGTTTAAGGTCATGTCCCCACGATACCGGCTCTATATGCCGACAGCGGCCATACTCGAGCACATCAATCTTTACAACAAGCTAGGCGCTGCCGACTTTTTGTGGGATATCAAACGATCCGCCGACGCCAACACCCGATCGGTCACCATTTGCGCCAAGGACCGCCCGGGTCTCATTTCTAAGATAGCCGGCGTATTTACCTTAAACAACATTGATATTCTGGATGTCCAGGCGTTCACCTGGCGCAACAACATCGCCCTGGATATCTTTGAGGTCAAACCCCCGCCGGATCAAATAATGGAAGCGGAAAAATGGGACCGGACCGCAAAGAACCTTGCCGCTGCTTTAGCCGGCGAATTAAACCCGACAGCAGCGCTTCAAAAAAAAAGGACCGCTTTCCGTCACTCCAGCATTAGAAAATATAAAAAACCCCATCGTGTCGAGGTAGATAACACCGGCTCAAGTTTTTTTACGATCATCGAGCTCTTCACCTATGATTTCCCCGGCTTGCTGTTCGGCATTACAGATGCGCTGTATCGATGCGAACTGAACATCTGGGTCGCTAAAATAGCGACTAAAGCGGACCAGGTCGTCGATGTTTTTTATGTCTGGGATCTTAACGGCGATAAGGTAGATTCACCGGATCAGGTCGCTTTTATAAAAGCCGCCATATTGGAAAGACTGCCGGTTATAGAATGACGATTGACGAATGAAGAATGAAAAGCTGGAAAGACGATTGATGATTTAAGGATTCTAATTTGATTAAGATCTTCCGATGAATAATTTAACGAAAAAAAATAAAACGATAAAATTTCCCATTTCCCAAAACGCCATTTAAAATTCACAAAGGAGGAGATCGTTTAAAAATGAAATTTAGATGCCTAATAGCTGCGGCAATCCTGTGCACGTTTCCTTTTTCATCAGCGATTGCTTCGGAAGGTTTAAATTCCGGAGACACGGCCTGGATAATTGTATCAACTGCTCTGGTAATGATGATGACCCCGGCCGGCCTGGCTCTGTTCTATGGTGGAATGTCGCGATCTAAAAACCTGCTGAATACATTCGCCATGACCTTTGTCGCTTACTGCCTTACCAGTGTCATCTGGATGATCTGGGGTTACAGTATCGCTTTCGGACCGGATCAAGCAGGCATAACCGGAAGTCTGGCAAACCTCTTTATGGCCGGCATCGGCGTCGACAGCCTGTCGGGCAGTATTCCAACATATGTATTTGCCCTTTTCCAGATGACCTTTGCATGCATCACCGTTGCTCTGGTCCTGGGCTCGATTGTTGATCGCATGAAGTTTTCATCTTGGATTGTTTTTACAGCTCTATGGGTAACCTTCATTTATTGCCCGATTGCCCACTGGGTTTGGGGTGGCGGCTGGATGGGCACGATGGGGGCTCTCGATTTCGCCGGCGGAACGGTTGTGCATATAAATGCCGGTGTGGCAGGTCTGGTCCTGTCGCTGGTACTTGGAAAACGAATCGGTTATGGAAAAGAAGCCATGTTCCCTTCCAGTATCGCATTGACTGCCTTGGGAGCGGCACTGCTGTGGTTTGGCTGGTTTGGCTTTAACGCCGGCAGTCAGTTGGCGGCGGACGGTGTGGCCGGCTCGGCCTTTATGGTTACCAACACCTCTGCGGCTATGGGAGCTCTGGCCTGGATGTCTGCCGAATGGCTGGTGGATAAAAAACCGACCGTTTTGGGTCTGGCATCCGGAATTGTTGCGGGGCTGGTGGCCATTACGCCGGCGGCCGGATTTGTCAATATGCCGGCATCTCTGCTTATCGGATTCGGGGCCGGACTGCTCGGTTTCTACAGCGTCGCAAAACTCAAGCAAAAACTTGGCTATGATGATTCCCTGGATGCATTCGGCGTGCACGGAATTTGCGGGGTTTGGGGCGCCTTGGCGACAGGATTGTTTGCCAATCCGGCAATCAATGAAGCAGGACGTGGATTATTTTACGGCAATCCGAAACAGCTCTGGATTCAAATCGTTTCCATTTTGGCAACGGCAATTTTTACGGCTGTGGGAACCCTGGTGGTGGTCTATATCACCCGATGGTTAACCGGCGGCCTGAGAGTGGAAGAGGAAAATGAAATCATCGGACTCGATAATTCCATCCACGGAGAAAGGGCATTCGAGATTACACTGTCATAATTCATTAATTTTAAGGAGGATTTGTCATGAAAAAAATTGAAGCGGTCATCAAACCCTTCAAACTCGACGATGTAAAAGAGGCGCTGAACGAAATCGGCATCCAGGGAATGACGATTTCCGAGGTGAAGGGTTACGGCCGGCAGAAGGGCCACAAGGAAATCTACCGCGGGGCCGAATACGTGGTGGATTTTATCCCTAAAATTAAGATTGAAATTGTGGTGGACGCAGATCGCGCCGACCAGGTGGTCCAAAAAATTCGCGAAGCCGCCAATACTAACAAGATTGGAGACGGCAAAATTTTTGTGCTGCCGGTGGAGGAAGCCGTTCGGGTCAGGACGGGAGAGACGGGGACGGATGCGATTTAGAGCATGGAGCAGAGGGCATGGCGCATAGCGCATACGCAGAAGACCGAGGCTTTCAATTGCGTATTCCGGAATGTGGAATGCGCTAATGAGAATTTGAAAGATGTAATAATAGGATTTATCATTTTTTCTATTCAACTATTTCACTAATATCAAGGAGGATTATCAACATGACACCCAAAGAAGTATTGGACATGGCAAAGGAAAATGGAGCAAAAATAGTCGATTTGAGATTTATGGATTATCCGGGGCTCTGGCAGCACTTCAGCGTACCCATGCGGGAGTTGGAAGAATCCAGTTTTGAAGACGGCTTCGGCTTTGACGGGTCGAGTATTCGCGGCTGGCAGCCGATTCATGCTAGCGACATGCTGGTCATACCGGACCCTGAAACCGCAAAAATGGACCCTTTCTATGCGGCGCCGACCTTGACGTTAATCTGCAATATTGTTGATCCGGTGACCCGTGAGGCCTACACCCGGGATCCCCGCAATATCGCTCAGAAAGCGGATGCCTATTTGAAAAGCTCCGGTATCGGTGATGTGGCCTACATCGGTCCCGAACCGGAATTTTTTATCTTTGATGATATCCGTTTTGAATCGACCCGTTTCGGGGCTTTCTATGAAATTGATTCCATCGAGGGCAACTGGAACACCGGTCGCGATGAAGGCCCCAACCTGGGTTATAAACCGCGCCACAAAGAAGGGTATTTTCCGGTCCCTCCCATGGATAAATTTCAGGATTTGCGCACGGAAATGGTTCTAACGTTGGAGGAGTTGGAGATTGAAACCGAGGCCCAGCATCATGAAGTCGCCACTGCCGGGCAGTCCGAAATCGATATGCGCTTTAAGCCGTTGCTGCAGATGGCCGACCAGCTTATGTGGTTTAAGTATGTCCTCAAAAACGTCGCCTATCGTCATAACCACACGGTGACCTTCATGCCCAAACCCCTTTTTGAAGATAACGGGACCGGCATGCACACCCACATCAGCATATGGAAAGAGGGGCAGCCATTGTTTGCCGGTGACAAGTACGCCGGGGTTTCCCAGGAGGCGCTGTATGCCATCGGCGGTATCCTGAAACACTGCCAGGCCCTTTGTGCCTTTACCAACCCCACCACCAACTCCTACAAAAGACTGGTTCCGGGGTTTGAAGCGCCGGTGAATCTGGCCTATTCGAGCCGCAACCGCAGCGCTGCAGTTCGAATTCCGATGTACTCCACATCTCCCAAGGCGAAACGGATCGAGTTCCGTACGCCGGATCCATCCTGCAATGGCTACCTGGCATTTTCAGCCATTGTGATGGCGGTCCTTGACGGCATTCAGAACAAAATCGATCCGGGTGATCCCCTGGACAAAGATATTTACAATCTGCCCCCGGAAGAACTGGCAGAAATTCCTTCAGCTCCCGGCTCGCTGGAGGAGGCCCTCGAAGCCTTAAAGGCCGATCAGGATTTTCTCATGAAGGGTGATGTTTTCACCCAGGATGCCATTGATATGTGGATTGATTATAAAACCGAAAATGAGGTCAACGATATTAAACTGCGGCCTCACCCGCATGAGTTCTATCTGTACTACGATATATAACCCCTCAAAAAGCAGCAGCCTGCAAAATTACGGCAGGCTGCTGTTTCTTTCCATGCTTTCTATTGACAATTCAAATTCTTACCTTTAATTTGAACACTCTCTGTGACAGGAGGCCCCTTTCATTTTTGTTTTTAGTGAATTAATTTGCCGAACTTAATTTAGATAGAATCGGAAAAAAGAGGAATACGCGGAGGTCGAGATCATGGCCGACAACAACCAGATAGCTATCCTATCCCAAGGCGTGGAAGCTTGGAATAAATGGCGTGAAGAAAACCCTGATGTTTTAATCGATCTCAAGAACGCCAAGCTCATGCACATGAATCTTGAAAATGCCAACCTGGCAAAGGCCGATCTGACAGAAGCGAATCTTTCCTTCACGAATTTTAAAAATGCAAATCTTGTTTTTTCCAATTTGGAAAGTGCTATTTTTTACTTTGCCAACTTTGAAGGCGCAAATTTTGCTGCCGCTCATTTGAAGAATGCTTACCTCGAAGATGCAAACCTAGCCGGCGCAAGATTATCCGGTGCGAACCTCAAAAACGCCATATTGGCAAATTCCAACCTCAAAAATGCCTGCCTTGTAGATGCCCACCTGGAGGGAACAAATCTTAACGCAGTTAATTTCAAAAACGCAAATCTATCTTCTGTATCCTTTGACCAAAAAATTATGTGGAAATTAACTAAAGCAACCGGTTTCAATCTAAAGAAACTGTGGAGTCAAAGATACAATATACTATTAGATACGACCATTCGCTGCAAGGGAGTAAACGCTGCCACTTGTTATGGTAGCCAGCAGTTCAAGCTTTTCTTACAGGACCAGGATTTTCTTGAAGAATACCTGGAAACGAAATGGGGGGGAAAAATATTCTTTATTTGGTGGCTTTTTGCAGACTGCGGACGATCATTAGGGCGATGGGCTGGGTGGTCCCTTTTATTGGCTTTGCTATTCGCATATTTTTTCTGACTTTTAGGATCTAACTCTTTTGATACACAGCATTTGAAGTTTAATTTTTTAACCATGTTTTATTACAGTGTTGTCACATTTACCACTCTTGGCTTTGGGGATATAATTCCGAAAACGACAACAGCCGCCATGTGTGTTGCGGTTGAAGTCATCCTTGGCTACGTGATGCTCGGAGGGTTGATCACTATCTTTGCCAGCAAGCTGTCACGCCGGGGGGGATAGTTATTTCCAATGGAAAAACATTTGCTTTCTGAAAATATAAAGAGTCTTGCTGACGCCATCAACTGACACGAATTGTCTCAGAATACAGCTATCCAACGTATATGTCAAAAAACTGAGGTGTAAATATTGCATATACTGTAGGTATACCCTCAGGCAATAAATCGCATGTTCTGCGATAAAA
>Ga0316187_10001373_pt1 | contig 20891 bp, 20 predicted proteins | sample CroRivburrow1_MG_FD_204927 | JGI IMG/M metagenome (GOLD analysis project Ga0316187, IMG submission 204927) | Coastal sediment microbial communities from Maine, United States - Cross River worm burrow 1 | ecosystem: Environmental > Aquatic > Marine > Coastal > Sediment | place: USA: Maine...
TCGATCTTCGGCCTGTTTGGGATAAATACCTCCAATAAACAATGGCTCAAAACGAATTAGATCAGCAGCCTGTTTATCTTCCGCCCTGATGTGGTCAACGCCTTCCCGGGTAAAAATAATTTCTAACTGGCGGGCCGGATCTGAGCCATCGTAGAAATTAAAGTCGCGTTTGTGTACCGATATTGTTGAGCCGGTGATGTGATAACTGCCGGGCTTGCCTAAATTTCTCTGCTGCTGATAACCGAGTAATTTCAACTCGGTAGTTAGCTGTTCTTTTGTATAGGGTGCGCCGCTGTACAACTCCAGCGTACGGGCATAGACATGCGCAGGCAAAGCCCACTTTTTACCTTCAAATTTGTTGATTATTTTTATGTCAAGAAAGATCAGATAGCCTGCCAGCAGCACGGTTATGATTATTGATAACTTTATTGCCAGGTTTAGAAGTGTTCGGCCGAACGACTTTTCCCCTGCAGCCTTCTGGCGAGTGGGGGCTTTGTCCGTGTTGGATTTTTTCTTGCCGGGCATAGGGTGCTACTGGATAATAGTGGGGTCAGATCATGCTTCTTGTCGCAACAATACGACTAACCCGGGAATAGTGCAAACCATAGTGTTTACAAATCCCTTTGATGTTAAATGCACTGGATTCATGACGTCTAATGTAACAGTCAAGTTGACTGGTGATACTTGCTAGAATTGGCCAATGAATATATTCATCCCCGAATAACCTTTTTCCAGGGATTAAGTTGTCAGAAACTTCCCGGGTGTTACCCAAAATTATCCGCGTGCGTATCAAGTGTCGGGATGTTAGCCTTATCATCTATGTATGCCGTTGCCGATTCAGCACCTTTCACTCTTGCCTGTCATCCTCAAACCCCTTCTCAGGTAATACGTGAAATCAACGTGGTGGTGGAGGCAAGTGGCAGCCTGATGTTGACCTTCCGCCTGATGGGTGATATTTCCAGTTTGAATATCCCTGAAGCCCGGGCACCTCAAAGTGCGGACGACTTGTGGCGGCATACCTGTTTCGAGGTTTTCATTATGAAGGGAGAGGGGCCCGAGTATAGCGAGTTCAATTTCTCGCCCTCAGGGGAGTGGGCGGTATATGCTTTTCGTGATTATCGGGACCTTGAAGTGCTGGAGCATGAACTCGCTCCAGGAATCATGGTGCGCAGGACTCTGGATCGACTGGAACTGGAGGTAGAGATCAGTCGGGATTTTCTTCCTCAAAACGGGCCGCTGCGGCTGGGGTTGTCCGCGGTGGTGGAGGAAACTGATGGCGTGCTGTCTTACTGGGCATTGCGACATCCTCCTGGTAAGCCCGACTTCCATCACCCGGATACTTTTATACTACAAATGGACGGTTCTGAATGCGTGACGTAAATGACCTTGCCGGTGGAGAGTGGCCGTGAAGTTTGGCATAGATCGCCTGCTGCAGGAGCCTATGCTGCGCCAGTCGCTGAAGGGGCATCGTGTGGCCCTGCTGGCTCATCCGGCTTCTGTGACTGAAGACATCAGCCTTTCCCTGGACGCCCTTGTACAGTCACCTGATATTCAGCTCACCGCCGCCTTCGGCCCCCAACATGGTCTGCGTGGGGACAAGCAGGACAACATGATGGAGTCACCAGATTTCAATGATCCTGAGTTAGGTATCCCGGTATTCAGCCTGTATGGCAAGGTACGCAGACCCACGCAGGCCATGATGGAAACCTTCGACGTATTGCTAGTGGATCTGCAGGATTTGGGCTGCCGTATCTACACCTTCATTACTACCTTGCGCTATGTACTCGAAGCAGCGGCGACATTCGGCAAGCGGGTGGTGGTGCTGGATCGACCTAACCCGGCTGGTCGTCCGGTGGAGGGGCTGACATTGCGACCGGGCTGGGAGAGTTTCGTTGGCGCAGGTCTTATCCCTATGCGTCACGGCCTGACCATGGGCGAAATGGCCCTGTGGTTTATTCATACTCTAAATCTGGACGTGGAATGCGATGTAGTAACCATGGAGGGTTGGGCACCCGAGGCGGGGCCGGGCTATGGGTGGCCGCTGGATGAGCGCAGCTGGATTAATCCCAGTCCCAATGCGCCCAACCTGTGGATGGCCCGCTGCTATGCCGGCACAGTTATGCTGGAGGGCACGACCCTGTCTGAGGGGCGTGGCACCACTCGGCCTCTGGAGCTGTTTGGTGCACCGGATCTGCAACCGCAAAAGTTGCTGGCCGAGATGCAGAGCCTTGCTCCTCAATGGCTGCAGGGATGCAGGCTTCGGGAGTGCTGGTTCGAGCCCACCTTCCATAAGCACGCTGGAAAGCTGTGCGCCGGCGTGCAGATTCATGTAGATGACGGGATGTATGATCACGCTGCATTCCGACCCTGGCGACTGATGGCATTGGCCTTCAAAGCATTGCGCCGACAGCGACCGGATTTCGAGCTTTGGCGAGACTTTCCTTACGAGTATGAAGTCGACCGTCTTGCTATCGATCTAATCAATGGCAGTGAACTCCTGCGAGATTGGGTAGATGACCCAGAGGCTACACCGGATGACCTGGAAGCCCTTGCCGGCGCAGACGAGTCAGCATGGATAGCTGAGCAGGAAGCGGTGATGCTGTATCGGTGAATTACTTTATAGAGAATTACACCAGCAACAAAACTGTTCTGGTTGAATTCCCTGATAATTATCTTTAACAATACATGCTGTCTAGTTCTTGTTTTATATTTACATGGCATCTAATGTCCTAAAATATCAATTTTAGTTGTCTTCGATATGGTACGCTTTAAAAAGAATATCGTACCGAAAAGGTAATCACGCAATAGTGTGAATTCATGTTGCGTGGGAGGTCTATCAAACTGGTTAGACATCTACCAAAGTCTGGGTGTTGGTAGACAGCCACTACCCGCTGCGCACAGAGGTGATAATTCCCCCCTGATATTCTTCTCAAGCTGAATAAATTAAATGAAATCAAAGGCAGCTCAAGTTCAACGTTTCCCTGCGAAAATCGGGGTCAGATCCCAGTTTTTACCAGTTTTAAGGAAAGCACCGCCGCCCGTGCGTCAAACAACATAAGGCAGGATATACAATTCTTCTAAATAGTATATTAGAGAAAACTGGGATCTGACCCCAGAAAACAACCCCAGAAAACTCCATTTATTTAGGGAACAGAACACTCATTTTTTAATAAACTCCTAACGTAAATATCTCTCTGATAGTATGAAGCTGTGACTGGTTTTAGATGCATGGCACGCTGAAACCGCAACATTTGTAATAATTAGAAATTCAAAGAGTGGCGAAATAAAGAGTGAATAGTAAAAAACTTACTTTCCATCACCGCAACATGCAGCCTGGTTATCCCGCTGCTTGCCAGCTTTAATATAAGAGCGGATACAATAACTGCAGCCGAACAGGCTGACAATAAAACCGCTATTAGCGCGCCAGGTATAGCTGAAACTAGTGATATCGCCGGGCAGGGGTTTATCTATGGCCTGCCAATTGTCATGAACTACGCGGTGATGAACGAGTTCGTCATCGACAAAAACTCGGGACAATACAAGGCGCCCTTCAACTCGATCAACAATGAAGCCCGCGTTTTCACCTACAAAGACACAGCCGTGGTCACACCCAACAGCGACACGCCGTATTCAATGCTCTGGCAGGACCTGCGCGCAGAACCGATGGTAATATCGGTGCCGGCAGTGGAAAAAGAACGTTACTACTCCGTGCAATTGACTGATGGTAATGCCTACAACTATGGCTATATCGGCAGTCGCGCGACAGGCAATGAAGCGGGCGACTATCTCGTAGCAGGTCCTGACTGGAGAGGCGAAAAACCTGCTGGCATCAAAAAGGTCTTCCACTCAACGACACCATTCGCGATCGCTATCTTTCGTACACAGCTGTTTGACACCGATGACATGCCGAACATCGTCAAGGTGCAGGCGGGTTACAAGAATCAACCGCTATCCGCCTACCTGAAACTTCCAGCACCGCCTGCCGCCCCGAAGATTAATTTTGTCCCGGCCACAACAGCGGGAATCAAGAAAAATTTCTATGAGTATCTTGATGCTGCCCTCGAATTCGTGCCGGTGACAGCTGAGGACAAAGCAATACGCAGCAAGCTTGCCAGTATCGGTATCGGCCCGGGTAAAACCTTCGACTTCAAAGACCTCTCGCTGGAACATAAATCTCCTGTCTTGCTGGCGATCAAGGAAGGTGACAACAAAGTGAAGGATTGCCTGGCTAACGGTTCTATAGACATAAACGGCTGGAAAATCGGCACCTTCTTTGGCGACAGAGCATTCTATAACGGTGACTGGTTGAAACGTGCGGCAGGTGCCATGGGTGGCATCTATGGCAATGATGGCATCGAAGCCATGTACCCGATGACCCGCACAGACGCAACAGGCGAGAAACTTGATGGCAGTAAGCACAACTACACGCTGACTTTTACAGCAGGCAAGCTGCCACCTGTGAATGCTTTCTGGTCGGTGACCATGTACGACGGTAAAAACTCAGCTGCTGATTGAGAATCCGATCAATCGCTACCTGATCAACTCGCCGATGCTGCCAAACATGAAAATGAACGAGGACAGCTCGCTGACACTCTATATACAGAAGGAATCAGCAGGCAAAGACAAGGAAGCGAACTGGCTGCCGGCGCCTAACGACGAGATTTACCTTGTCATGCGGCTGTACTGGCCGAAAACTGAAGCGCCTTGCATTCTTCCCGCCGGCAAAGGCAGCTGGATTCCTCCAGGAATAATGCAGGCTAAGTAAGTTTACTCCAGGCAGTGAAATTGATGACGATAGGCAATCTGCCTGTCGTCATTTCACGAGCAGGGTAGCTGAAAGATTGCATTATTTTGCATGAATCTCGTTTTCCTCTCCATGCGCCCGGTAGATGGGTAAAATGTGATTGCTTAGTAAACGTAGACAGCTATTTGAAGACAGGTCAACGAATCAGGGAAAAACTGGTAGAATGACCATCACTATCTGACTAACCAGTGCATTTAAGCTAGCACAATTTATTTGCAACATAACTGCTAAATAAATTTTGATATGCAGAAAATGATGAACAGGGAAATTTATGGTGAATACAGGCAACATGGATAAGGATACAGGTACCATCGTCGTTCTGATGGAAAGACTGGAAAAGCAGAGGCTGCCGAGAATTCTGGCTTTGAAAGAGAAGGTTGATAACGGAACTGCGCTTGATGATACGGACCTCGACTATCTCGAAAAAGCACTGTCCGACGCAAGTAGCGTTAAACCGCTATTTGATAGACACCCTGAATATCAAATGCTGGCGACACAGGTCCTCAACCTGTATAAAGAAATAATCGAAAAAGCCCTGAAAAATGAAAAAAATGCTTAGGTGAGAGCGCTTAAAGCGATTAAACAAAAGCTTAAAAGGGATGGAAGGACTGTAACGAAAGAAACCAGGCATCCTGGCTTCAATCCCTGTCAGCGACTCCTTAAAGTATAAAATTGTAACGAAGACAAACCAGCAGTATATTCCTGTTAGCAATGAAACCAGGTAATTTGCTATATGGCCCAGGTAAGTCAATCACGAGATAAAAAACCATAAGGAACAGCCATTAACAAGTTAGCCGGAATCGATGTCGATCCGACTACCTTTGAGCACCTGGTCGTGAAGATGCGTGATGCAATGGAGTAACCAACCGTGACCTGCAGCTAGGCATCTGCCATCGCTTGTTTTTTTTCTTCCAGGGCAATAAGCTGGTCTAGCGTCGATCGAGATTTATGCTGGCAAGAAAGGCGGAGTAGGCCATTAACGCGGCCAGATGCCTTAGATCAGTCGCCCATGTTGGCATGTATGCTGTGGGAACAAGCCATCCGCTTTCAAAGAGATCATTCAACTGGATGGCATTGCCCAGGGTGAGCCTTTCCCACGGAGTCAAGTATTATAACCTCTTGATTGAAGTTTCAAGAGGAAAGAGGAAAGAGGAAAGAGGAAAGAAGGACACAGTTACGAATTAATAAATTTTAATCATTCCCCCTGCTTTCATTTCATAGTTCTTTAGAACGAATAACCAGCAATTTTTCTACTGTCATATCCCTGTAGGTATAGGGGATGCCGCCGGTACCATAGCCTGAGACACGGCGACCGGCAAACGGCATCCAGTCGACTCTGAAGGCAGTGTGATCATTGACCATGACAGCTGATGCATCGAGCCTATTGTAGGCTTTCATTGCGATATCAAGGCTCGCTGTGAAGACTGCTGACTGGAATGAATAAGGCAGCGCATTGGCGCGTTGTATGGCCTCATCGAGATTATTGTAGGAATATACGCATATAACGGGGCCGAATATTTCGTTCTGACTGATGATTGATGAGTCGGGTGGATCAAGCAGTACTGTTGCCGGGTAGCAGGTGTCGGATAGTGGCCTGCCGCCAGACAGCAGTCGAGCACCATCTTTAACAGCATCATTGACCCATTTATTGACTCGCTGTATTTCTGCGGGGCGAATTAGTGGACCGATCTCAGTGCTCTCTAAGGTCGGATCACCAACAGTCATCGCTTTGCCCATCTCGGCAATTCGGCTGGCAATCTGAGCAGCCTGATCAGCCGGGACATAGACTCGTTGCACTGATACGCAGACCTGGCCAGCATGATAGAAACCTGCCTTGGCGATAAGGGGCAGGGCATCATCAAGGTCTGCATCATTGGCAATAATGACGGGAGCGACGCCGCCATGCTCCAGCGCACATCTTGTACCTGCTGCGAGTTTTGAGCGAAGCATCCAGCCGACTTTGCCACTTCCAATGAAACTGAAGAAGGCAACGCGGTGGTCGCAGGCGAGCTTCTCAGCAGTAGCATTGTCATCGACGACACAGGCCTGCGCCCATTCTTCTGGCAGGCCGGCCTCGCGCAGTATCGAAATAAAACGCATACAGGATAGCGGTGTGTCACCGGCAGGTTTGACTATCACCGGGCAGCCTGAAGCTATCGCCGGCCCTACCTGGTGCACAATCAGGTTTAGTGGGTGATTGAATGCGCTGATCGCGACTACAACACCTATCGCTTCACGGTGAGTAAAAGCGAGCCTGCCACTGGAAGCTGGATTGATACCCATGGCAATTTCCTGCCCGCTTTCATGACGCAGAAGTTCCGCGCAATTCCGCACGCCATCAATCGCACGGGCAACTTCCACACGAGAGTCTATCAGGGGTTTGCCACCTTCTCTGGCCGCCTCGACAGCCAGGTACTCAAAGCGTTCCTGCATCAAAGAGGCAGCCTTCTCAAGGATCTCAACACGCCTGGCGCCCGACAGCCACAGATCACGATTTCGATAAAGCCTGTCGGCGGTATCAAGGGCCTGTTCTATGGCCTCGGTATTTGCAATCTCCACCGAGCCGATAGCGCTACCGTCAAACGGCGAAGTGACATCATGCGTTCCGCTGCTATTTGCACCGGCAATCATTACGGGATAGTCCTCAGTCATTCTTTTTCCTCAAGCAGAGTTTTATTAAGCATGCTTTGTCTTGCTGTTGATTAGATTGGGCAGACCAGTTCGCCAAGCTGTTCTGTAAGCTTCATGTTCTCAGAATAATCCACCGGGCAGTCAATAATGACCACGGTATTATCAGCAATTGCCCGCTTGATGGTGGGTATCAAGCCATTCGCTGACTCAACACAATAGGCCTTAGCACCGAAGCTTTCTGCATACTTGATAAAGTCAGGATTTTTAAAATCAATGTTGCTGGGACGGCCAAAGTGCCGCATCTGGTGCCAGCGGATCAAGCCATACTGTGAGTCGGTCCATATAATTATAACTATCGCCGTACCGATTCGCAGAGCCGTTTCGATTTCCTGAGAATTCATCATGAAGCCGGCATCACCGGTCACAGCGACGATGGTCTTGTCGGGATTTTCCAGCTTAGCAGCAACAGCGCCGGGTACGGCTATTCCCATCGAGGCAAAACCATTGGAGATGATACAGGTGTTGGGGCGTTCTGCCTGGTACATCCTTGCTATCCACATTTTATGGGCACCGACATCACTGATGACAATATCGTCAGGTTCCAGTGCCTGGCGCAGGTCCCACAATATTTTCTGCGGTTTTAGCGGGAAGGCCTGGCTATTGGCATCGGCTTCAATGACATCAACGATGGTCTGCCGCAGGTGATAGGCATTGTTTTCCTGGTTGGGTGTGGCCAGGTCTGCGATCGTCTCCAGGGCGCGGCTGATGTCTCCGACAACACCACATTCGACAATATAGTATTCATCGACTTCAGCTGCAGAGGGATCGATATGGATCAAACTGGCTTTTTTATTGTAGTTCCATAGCTCAGGGTGATATTCAACTATGTCATAACCTACGCAGATAATGACATCTGCACGGTTAAAGCCACAGGAAACGTAGTCACTGGCCTGCAGGCCGACAGCGCCGAGAGATAATTCATGTGAAAAAGGGATTACACCTTTGGCCATGAAGGTGGTTGCTACAGGGATATTGAGCTTCTCGGCAAAGGCCACCAGTGCGTCCGATGCATTACCGCGTATAACGCCGTTGCCAGCCATGATAAGGGGGAAACGCGCACTCGATATCAGGTCCGCAGCCTGGGCCATTTTTGATTCTGGCGGGGTCGGGATCTTGGCGCTCTGCACTTTTAGCGGCTGTTTATCGATTACCTCTGCGCCAGCTATATTTTCCGGCAGGTCTATGAAACAGCCTCCGGGTTTTTCAGCCTGGGCGACTTTAAAGGCCTTGCGGACTATTTCTGGTATGATTTCCGGTTCGCGTGCCTGGGTGCTGTACTTGGATATGGGTTCGAATAAATTTACCAGGTCAAGAATCTGGTGACTCTCTTTATGCAAACGTGTAGTCGCACCCTGTCCGGCAATCCCGACTATTGGTGCGTGATCCATGTTCGCATCAGCAAAACCGGTGATCAGGTTTGTCGCTCCCGGGCCGAGAGTTGCCAGGCAGACACCGGCCCTGCCGGTAAGGCGACCCTGAACATCGGCCATAAATGCGGCCCCCTGTTCGTGGCGGGTAGTGATGAATTTTATTGGGCTATCCAGCAGTACATCCATGACGCCTATATTTTCTTCACCGGGGATGCCATAGATATATTCGACGTCCTCATTCTCCAGGCAGCGGACAAAAAGTTCGGCTCCGTTCATTTTACTTATCCTTCGCTTCTTATTAGCAGGTTTATCTTGGTGATAATTATTATTGACCGATCACTGTCAAATGAGTTCAGTCTGTTATAAGGATTCTGTCTGTTTTTTGTCATCCAGGGATGTAACCGCAGTCCAATTTACGACGGCTGGCTGTGAAAGCAATTCACGGCATCTTTTGATTAAATGCTGTGAGGGCCCGTCATCATCTGCATTTGGAGTCCTATGCCCAAACTCGTCAATCACCATGTCCCATACTACAGCGCGGTAGTGCTGAAGTGAAGATTCGTATATCTCGAGGTTGTGCATGATTAATTGGATGTCTTCAGAAATATCATCGTATATATTTGAAAATACTCTTTCAATTCCGTGCATATGATGGATTTGATGACTGGCTCGCAACTAAAGCTTACTGCCTCTGGTAATCCATATTGTTTTAATGAGCTATTTGTCGCCCATATTTCCGACAACCAAAATTGCTCTATCTGTTGTTATTACATCTACGAGGATATCCATAACAAGCTGAAAAAAACAACTGCCAGCATCCACGGTACGTATGGCAAATTCTATGCCCATTGCCTGATTAAACGGGTTTACCTTCATATTACGGTGACACTGTAGTACTAACATGGGCGACATATTGACCAATATTCCAGTTTACTTTTCCCTTTTCAAATTACTCTAGAAAGGTTTGTGTGTTGCCCGCCTCTGATAACACCTCAGCTGCAGCCGCAGTGACTGGAAATGTCCGTGCCGCCAGGAATATGCCGGATATGATTTTTATATGAGGGGAAGTACGAGGTGGAGTTTCGACATTCACCGTACCACTGTCTCTATCGTCTGTGCACTCATGCCAATAATTGACAGGCCCGGAGAGTTAAAGTTTGTTAGCTGTTTTATCAGGTCATTGGCAGTACCACGGTACTCTATATCAAAACGGCCCTGGCCGGCATCAAATGCCCGTCGATAGAGGTTCTCGACATCTGAAAGATTTCGTATCTTCCGTTCCAGCTTCTCAAGAACGTTAAAATCAACATTGGCAATAGTCAGTTTGTAGGTAGTCGCATTATTAAAATCAGACGACCATTTCTGCAGTATCGACTCAATGGCAGCATTGGCCAGTTCACGGCTGGAATCATAGATCGGATCCATGGACGCTGATGGTTCACCCTGGCGGCTGCCTGAATAGATAACCCTACCTGTACCTGTTTCAATCACTCGTAACTGGACATCGGAACGAAAGATCTGGTAGTTCGAGCCATAAAGGCTCCTGTTACGTTCAAAATAACGGGCAGCATTTGTAAGCACCAGGAGTTCTGCCCCGGTATCCCTTGCCAGTGCGACGAGCTTGTTTGTATTTGCACTGGCTCTGGCCAGATTTTGTTTTGATATATGCTGATTGACATCAACAATTAAAAAATTGCTTTTCAGAAACACTTCTTCAACAACACCACTCGCCGAATCAACATACTGTCTCCCTACGCTAGTAACCTGTGAGTCAGTCCTTGGCATTGCCATTACCATCAGGCGAGGCACCTGGTTACGCTTCATCAGCAGGTCAAATGCTTCTATGTCATCTCTGACTTTACCGAGTTTGACAGTGGCCTCGATTTGCACACGATAAATACCGCTCTTTTCCTCCTCGGTATTCACATTATATTTCTCTATGTAGCCGCTAGTCTGACTTAAAATTTTCTTGTATACGATGGATTCTTTTTCTACCTGATGTTCAATATTAATGATTGTGCCCATGGCTTCTTTAACGGCGTTTCGCATTGCGTCTTCGATGGCATTTTGCCGGCTATAGACCTGGCCCGCGATCGCTACGCCGGTGGTTACTACTGTTTCTGTAATGTCTTTGGCTATAGCATGCATGCTATATGATGTTGCAGTCGTTGCAGCAAACAGCAAGGTGAAAAGTATGAGGATATTTTTACTTGTTCTTATCGCCACTACATCTCCTCCTGACGCTATAATCGTGTAGTATTTTCCAATCTGGAAGCTACGCTGAGCAGGGTAGTCTGTCAAGCCTGCGAACTGATCTGGCAGTATAACTAACATTACATGATGTATGATTGGCAGGAAATAGTTCGTTAATAACAGATAATAATCAGCAATTCTCGATCTGTATTATTGTTTTATCTAAATCAACTGGTGTGCTGATGTGCATATGCATTTTTTTGCTACAGTTAAACGAACGCTCATTGATATTGCAGTGGACGTGGTTATTATGCAATAAATCAGGATTATTTCCTTGTTCTTCCAGGTGTTCATTTACGAAGTGAGAAGGGTAATAATTAAATGCTATTTAGATATATTGGTGCTATGGAAGGTCAGGTGAAGCAGCAAGGTCTGTCAGATTGCTGTGAAATACTTCGGTACTTTTTTATATGTTTTCATTACTCTGGTAATGATGATGGAAATTTTATCAACTACGCAAATTACAGATTTTTACAGATATATGTTTTTAAACGAATCAGTTAGAAGCAAGGACTAAATGAAAAGGAATACGCACTTGGTGCCAAAAGGCAATACGGAGATCGCTCTCCGCAAAGCTGCGGACTTGTTACGAATTACTGATAGTATCTTGACGTTAAATGATACCTGGTTCAATGAGTTGATTGACTGGGCAGATGAATATGAAGTTCCTGAGTACATATTCCCACGTGATAAGAAAAACTTATTGATAATGGATGACTTGCAGTTATGGGAATATCAGTTTACACGTATTCCAGAGAGTATCGGTAAGCTTGGACATTTGACAAAGTTGAGTTTAAATTTTAATCAACTATCAACACTCCCTGAAAGCATAGGAAAGCTTAATCATCTAACTGTATTGAGCTTATGGGAAAATCAAATAATTTTAATCCCTGAAAGTATTGGCAAACTTAGTCATTTGACGGAGTTGAATTTATGGGATAATAAATTAAAAATGCTCCCTGAGAGCATTGGTGATCTTAGTCATTTGACTGAGCTAATTGTATGGGACAATCAATTAAACATCCTCCCCGAGAGCATTGGCAAGCTTCGTAAACTGACGCGGTTGAGTTTAAGTTATAACAAATTGTCAACTCTGCCATATAGTATAGGAAAGCTTAGTTCATTAATTGAACTGGATTTGAGGCTTAATCAGCTTTCAACTATTCCGGAGAGTATTTGCGGTCTTAGTCGTTTGGCTGAATTGGACTTAAGTAGAAATCGACTAAGAATGATCCCTGAATGCATTGGCAATCTTAGTCATTTGACTAAGTTAGATTTAAGTGGGAATCAATTAAGAATGCTCCCTGAGAGCATAGGCAGCCTTAGTCGTTTGACCAGGCTGGATTTAAGTTATGCTCAACTCCCAATTATTCCTGAGAGCATCAGTTCGCTTAGAAGTCTGACTGAGATCGATTTAAGTGGGAATCAACTTAAAACTCTCCCTGGGAGTATCGGCAACCTTAGTCATTTGACTAAGTTAGATTTAAGTGGGAATCAATTAAGAATGCTCCCTGAGAGCATAGGCAGCCTTAGTCGTTTGACCAGGCTGGATTTAAGTTATACTCAACTTGAAATGCTTCATGAAAGCATCGGCAATCTTAATCATTTGACTAAGTTGGATTTAAGCGGAATTCAACTAAAAATATTACCTGAAAGCATCGGCAATCTTAGTCAATTGATTGAACTGGATTTAAGTGGAAATAAACTAGCAATACTTCCTGAAAGCATCGGCAATCTTAGTCAATTGATTGAACTGGATTTAAGTGGAAATAAACTAGCAATACTTCCTGAGGGCATCGGCAACCTTAGTCAATTGATTGAACTGGATTTAAGTTGGAATGATATATCTGAACTACCACTTTCATTCAGTAAGCTAACAAATCTTAAACGACTTAATCTAGAAGACAACCCTATCAAGAACTTGCCTCCAGAGCTAAGGCATTTGAACAGTATTACCACGTTTGACTAATCGCTAACTTCAAAATTCCAATCGAAATGAAAAATCAAATATTACACCGTTTGGAAATTATCAAGGTTGCTATATCAATAGAAGATGAAGAATTGATACAGGCGCAACTTCTCGCACTTAAAAAGTTAGAACTCGATGATAAAGTTGAGCATATACTAGGTTTGATTTTGTCACATAAGTTTATGGATGTAATACGTCTTATTGAACTATATAAACAGGAAAAAAGTTGTTTAGTTGCTATTGAAGACCCAGAAATACAAGGTTTAAGGTTGGAGTTGAAAGCATTAGAGAATAGGGTGAATGAGCTTAGTGATGAAAAGGTTGAGTGTGAGCGGGTAATTAATAATTTTAACAGTGAGTATATGTTGCAGTTAGGGAGTGTAATTGAAGAGATACTAAAACTTAGGGCAGAACTTGAGAGCAGTTCAACAAGTGAAGGCACTGCGCGATGGGAATATGAGTCTTTTCACAAGAGCTATCAACAGCAGTTAGAAGATTTACCAGAGCATCTAACTGTCGATGAAAAGATGATCCTTAAATCAGCATATCGTCGTGCCAGTTGCCTATGTCATCCAGATAAGCTTGTTGGTGAGTTTAAAATAAAAGGTGAAGAAATATTTAAAGAATTGAATGATGCCTATCGACGACAAAATTTAAAAATGGTGGAAGTAATTCTTGCAAGGTTAGAAAGTGGCCTGGAAATGAATATTGCTTCTGACAGTATTGATGATATTGCTTTATTACAGAAAAGAATTTCTATTTTACGTGAGCGCATCAGCACACTGGAAGATGAAATCTATCCTCTAAGAAACAGTGAAGTATTTAAACGTATTCAATCTATTGAAAATACATTCAAATATTTCTCAGAGTTAAGAGAATCTTTGGAACTGGAACTTTCCCAGCTTCGTAGACAAAAGAGGATATCTGTCTGATGACAAATATATAGTTATACTTATCGTCATTTTTAAGTTATCCAAAGATGAATTGCTTTGCATCAATAAGGAGCATGATATGTTATGACTTTTGTGCTAAATCAATGAGATATCGCTAATAGATGTAAATATGGTGCCCCGAACACGATTCGAACGTGTGACCTGCCGCTTAGGAGGCGGCTGCTCTATCCAGCTGAGCTACCGGGGCACAGACAAAGCGGGTTCGCATTGTAGGTGATTTCACATATCATTTGAATACTTGCGAACAGAACATTATATCGAACATTACATTGCCTGAATGAAGCAGATGAACCAACACGCTGATTTTGATCCTGAAACTGGCCTGGTGAAATGGGCGAGGCAGGTAAACTCGCCAAATTTCGATGATCGCCCGCAAGGGGTGTCCATCGATGCATTAATTATCCATGCTATCAGCCTGCCACCTGGTGAATATGGTGGTGGCCATGTTGAACAATTCTTCTGCAACCAGCTCGATAGAGAGGGACATTCGTATTTTTCTGAAATTGCTGACATCAAGGTATCTGCTCATTTTTTCATCAACCGCAGCGGTGAGCTGGTGCAATTTGTCCCTGTGCACAAACGCGCATGGCATGCTGGAGTTTCATGCTGCATGGGGCGTGAGGCAGTTAATGATTTTTCTGTCGGAATTGAACTTGAAGGCTGTGATGATGATGAATTTGAAGAAGCCCAGTACCGTACACTGGTGGAGCTAACGCATCTTCTGACTTTAAGCATACCGTCCCTCTCAAGCAAGCATATTTATGGCCATGAAGATGTTGCACCCGGAAGAAAAACGGATCCTGGCCCCGGGTTTGACTGGCAGGCTTACCGGTTCGCCGTGTCGGAAAAGGAATTTCAGATCGCGAATAATGAGTATGACGTTCTGTGATTAGATTAACGAACTCGCTGAATACATGGGGCTCACCTGCTTTTGAAAATTCATTCAGAGATGAGATTGAGGCACTGGATAGTGAACATTTGCCGTTACAGCAGGGGCTAACGCAAAGCAGCTATGTATCAGACAGTGGTTTTAGCATTGTCATATTGAATAGCTTCGATACAGCTGGTGTCATCCAGGTGAAAACAGGGGTTTTCTATAGCGGGGTAATCGCTGGCAGCTGCTGTAGTGACGACCCCACTCCACTGAATGAGCAAACAGAATACTGCGAAATGCAGGTTGAAATCAGCAAATCGACAGCAGAGGCTAAAATAACTCTGTTGACTACCTGAATTTAGAAAATAATAACACTCTAATATGTTAAAATGCCCGGATTTTTCGTCTCGTTCATAGAGATTTCTGAAAGACCTGAGGTAAATAATGCTTTTCAATTTCCAATGCACCGACCGTGGCTGCCCAAAAGATGACATTCTGTCTGGATTAACTGTTGCCCTGGCACTGGTTCCAGAGGCGGTGGCTTTCGCATTTGTCGCGGGAGTTGAACCGCTGGTTGGTCTCTATGCCGCCTTTATCGTCGGACTGATCACAGCAACTATAGGCGGCCGCCCGGGAATGATCTCTGGTGCCACAGGCGCACTGGCAGTCGTCATGGTGAGCCTTGTTGCCCAGCACGGTGTTGAATATCTATTTGCTACTGTCGTGCTGATGGGTTTGATCCAGGTACTGATCGGCGTGCTGCGGCTGGGTAAGTTTATCCGCATGGTGCCGCACCCGGTGATGCTGGGTTTTGTGAACGGCCTGGCCATCGTTATTTTTCTTGCCCAGCTTAGCAATTTTCAGGTCAAAGATAGCAACGGCGAGATGCAATGGATGCAGGGACAAGCATTGTGGATCATGCTCGGTCTTGTGCTTTTAACTATGATTATCATCCGTTATTTGCCAAAGCTGACGAAATCAATCCCTTCTTCGCTGGCAGCAATCATTGTCGTCAGTCTGCTGGTCATTGTGCTGGGTATGGACAGCCGAACTGTTGGAGACCTCGCTTCAATAGCCGGTGGGCTGCCGACATTCCATCTCCCCATGGTGCCGTTTAACCTGGAAACGCTTGGCATTATTCTACCTTACGCAATCATCATGGCGGCGATTGGTCTCATCGAGTCACTACTGACACTTAGCCTGATTGATGAACTCACTGATACAAGGGGTCGTGGAAACAAGGAATGCGTAGGGCAGGGTGTAGCCAATACCGTTACCGGTTTTTTTGGCGGTATGGGTGGTTGCGCAATGATCGGGCAGAGCATGATTAATGTAAATTCAGGCGGACGCGGAAGACTGTCCGGAATTTCAGCGGCGTTGTTCCTGCTGATGTTTATCATGTTCGCCTCGAGCCTGATCGAGATGATCCCGCTGGCAGCGCTTACCGGGGTAATGTTCATGGTGGTCATCGGCACCTTCGAATGGTCAAGTTTTCGAATCATGGGCAAGATTCCAATGAGCGATGCATTTATTCTCATACTGGTGTCGGCAGTCACTGTAGCAACCGATCTCGCGATTGCCGTTGTCGTCGGTGTGATTGTTTCAGCGCTGGTATTTGCCTGGCAGCATGCCAAGCACATCAAGGTAACCAGCTACATCAACGAGATGGAAGGCAAGGTCTATGAACTGGAAGGGCCATTGTTTTTTGCCTCGGTAAAGAATTTTCAGGATCTGTTTGATCCGAAAAATGACCCTGATGATGTCGTAGTAGAGTTCCAGAACTCCCGCGTCTATGACCATTCAGCAATTGAAGCGATTGATACACTGGCTGAACGCTATCTCAATGAAGAAAAACGTCTGCATCTTCGACACCTCAGCCCGGAGTGTATAGAGCTGCTTAAAAAAGCCGGGGACCTGGTTGAAGTCAACATGATCGAGGATCCACGCTATCACGTGGCTGATGACCTGTTGGCCTGAGTATTTATGCAATCTATTCTGCCAATAGACTAGGGGGTTGAAGGTTTTCGAATCCATAGCTATTCTTGTAAGACCGTTTCTGGTGTATTGTTAGTTTCAGCTCATCTAAAGAGGCCGTCTTAATATGGAACCACTCGTACTAAATTTCCTGTATGCTGTCCTCGGTGGCTTTGTCACACTCGGTTTTATGTGGCTTGGTTGCAAGTTATTTAACCACACCGTAAATTTCAGCATTGGCAAAGAATTGAAAAATGGAAATACCGCTGTCGGCCTGATGGTAATGGGGATGTTTATCGGCATTGGTATCGCACTGGGGCTAGTCATAGGCCTGGGTCTTAACTGATGCCGGGCCTGAATAAACGGGCCAATGTTGTTATTTTATTGCTATTGCCCGGGATTGTTTTCGCTACGGTCAACAGCAGCAATCGGCATGATATTAAATCGAAAGCCTGGACCACAGAGTACGACTCATATTTCCGCAAGTACACCAAACGATATTTCGGGCCCGGTTTCGACTGGCGCTGGTTCAAGTCACAGGGGATCGCTGAGTCAGGATTACGTAACAACGTCACCAGCAGTGTCGGTGCGGTCGGAATAATGCAAATAATGCCGAGCACCTATGCGGATATCCATAAAAAAAGTCCCTATTTGTCTTCCGGTACATTGACTAATCCACGCTGGAACATCGCTGCAGGAATATTCTATGATCGCCTACTCTACAAGCGCTGGCTAAAGACTTTGGACAGATCAACGACGGAGAATGACCTGTACATGACGTTTGCAAGTTACAATGCTGGTCATGGAAAGATATCGAGCGTGCTGAAAAAAGCAAAAAAACAAACAGGGGATGTTGAAGGCTGGGAAGACATCAAGCACCATGTACCTTCGCAAACACGCCACTATGTTAATCGTATTCAGTTTCTCATGGGAAAAGGAAAGTAGAATAAAACTTGAAGTAGAATCGTTGTTACCGTTAGCTGTGGATTATGATTTCACACAACACTATTTCCCGCAAAAATGTTTCCTTCATATTTTCCAATAGTGGCCATTAATAGAAATGCGCATATTGCAGTCCCTGCAATATCTGAAATGCCTAACAGAGATTTTGTCGTGCTACTGGACTGCCTGTATAAAGTTATTGGCTGGGTCTTCTTTCTTGGCATTTTTCATGTGTCCACACTCAATGCTGACCAGTCCACTCCACAACGCATCATCACCCTGTCGCCGCATCTCGCTGAACTGGTTTTTCTGCTTGGCGCAGGTGATCAGTTGTCAGGTGTTGTTGAACATAGTGACTATCCTGTTGCGGTTAAAAATATACCGAGAATAGGTGGCGCTTCAGGCCTGGATATGGAGCGTATTCTATCTATTGACCCTGACCTGGTTCTTGCCTGGCAGGGCGGATCCCGGCAAACAGACATAAATAGCATAAAAGCGCTGGGCATAAAGGTTGCAAGCATTAACAGTGCATTGCTGGAAGATATTCCTGGTTCGTTGACCGTTCTTGGTAAGTTGCTGAACAAACAGCAGAGAGCATCTGCCTTGATTGATGAATTTAATGCAGATCTGAAAAGAATATCTGAAAAGTATCAGAACCGGTCATCGCAGCGAATATTTATTGAAATATCATCTCAGCCATTAATGGGTCTCACGAACCTTCATCCATTTGGTGCAGGGCTGGAGCTTTGTGGTCTGGAAAATATATTTTCTGAAGTCGATAAGGCCGCATTGGTTACTGACCTGGAGTCTGTACTCAGCAGAGACGTCGACTATGTACTGTTACGGCAAAAGGCGACGAGTGATGAATATGCTGCACGCAAAGATTTCTATCGGACCAGCGACGATAGTACTATCGTATTTGTTACTTTCGATGAAGATAGCGCCTTCCGGCAGACACCACGTTTGCTTGATGCTATTGATAATGTTTGTAGTGGTGTGTCTGCTAGATAATAGCTGTTAAGTCATACTCGTCCCATGTTGCCAGAGTTTATCCGACTGTCCACTGGCTTTATTAAGATGGCGAGCCATGACGAACAACAGGTCAGAGAGTCTGTTTAAATAGTGGGATATTGCTGCTGAAACCTCAGCATCACGTGAAAGGCTAATTACATCACGCTCTGCTCGTCGACATACGCTGCGGGCTACATGGCAAACAGCAGCTGCCTTACATCCTCCTGGCAGAATAAAGTCCTCAAGCGGGTCAAGCCCGGCATTCATATCATCAATTTTTTGTTCAAGCCACAGAATTGAATCTGATTGCAGAAGCTGGTGTCCAGGCATACTCAGCTCTCCACCGATATCAAACAGGCGATGCTGAATCTCGGTTAATACGTCGCGGCTGTCACTGTCTATCTCTTCACTGCAGACCTGGCCAATCAGGCTGTTCAGCTCATCAACGCTGCCTATGGCGGTTATTCGAGCTGAGTCTTTTTCGATGCGCGACCCATCACTGATGCCGGTGGTGCCATCATCACCGGTGCGTGTGTATATTTTTGAAAGTCTGTAACCCATGTCGATATGTTCAATCTCTGCTGGTGCTTTGAAGTTCTGAACCATAGCAGAATGAGGTTCAAGAACGAATAGTTTTAGGTTTTATGCTTCCGTTTTATGATTTATGAAAAACCGAAAACCGAAAACCGAAAACCGAAAACCGAAAACCGAAAACCGAAAACCGAAAAACTAATCCGTTAACCGGTACAGCACTTCGATTTCAGTATCGGCAGCCTGTATCGTCAGATTGGAAGCAACCTGGATGCGACCAATGTTTTGTATCGTTTGTCTGGCATTGTCATCAAGTACCTTGTGTCCGGATGAGCGGGCCACGCGAACCTGGTTTAGTGAGCCGTCTTTTTCTATATGCAATGACAGGCCGACCAGACCTTCCCAGCCCATGCGTCTTGCCATGCGGGGATAGGTAAAACGCGTCCTGATCATCTCTTTCAGCTGTTGTCGCAGGTGATTGAGCGCTACATTCTGTACATTAACAGGTGCTTCAGGACTGATTGGGCTCTCTATTAATGTTTCTCTACTGCTGATCTTCGTCGAGCTAGTTCTGGCGTTATTTTTTTTAGCTGCAGGCCTGTTGTCAGGTTTTGTACTGGCATTATTCCCGGCGGCTATGTCTGATTTTTTTTCTGCTTTAGCGACAACGGTTCTTTCATCTGTTGTGTGTTGTAATTTCTGAGGTTTTGTATCCACTTCAGAATCTTTAGCAGAGCTGCCGGCAGATCGGGATGAGACAACCGTCACCTGTAATGGACTGGACAGGTTCACATAAAGTGTATTCCCGGTTTTGTTAACGGGTACCAGCATAAAGAGACCATGTACAAGCACTGAAACAAGCACAAACCACCCCAGCACATGACTGTGATTGATGACTTTTGTGGAGTGGTTTGTCAGCATGATAGTTAGCGCCTGTTCATATAGCGTATATCGAAAAAGGCTGAGCGGCCAGGGGTATTGAAGCCATCTGCAAGCTGATAATCTTCATCTGTAATATTCTCCAGACGCAGGCCCAGGTTAATCCGATCATTAAATGATTTCGTTGCAGACAGATTCAGCAGGGTAAAGGCATCAAGGATGATGTCGCTATAAGCAGAATCAGGTCTCTCACCGGTATAGGTTAACTCGGCACTAACAGAATAATCACTACCAATATATCTGCCAGTCAGGTTGTATTTCTCCTTTGCGCGGCGGGCCAACTGTTTATTCGTCGTCAGATCTTCAGGGTTCTGCAGGGTAGCCCCGGCATCGACAACATAGGCGCCTTTGCGAAATGAATAGGCCAGCTCGACGCCGCGTGTGCGTGTTTTATCGATATTTTCGTTGCGTCCCGGAAGCGCACCATTAAATCCATCCGGGTCTACATAATTGATCAGATTATCGATGTCGTTCTGAAATACACTTATGCGGGTACGGTGAACCGATGAAGGATTGAAGCGCGCGCTGAGTTCGATGCTTTGTGATGTTTCAGGAACCAGGTATGGGTTGCCGCCGAAGC
>Ga0316187_10001374_pt1 | contig 20887 bp, 19 predicted proteins | sample CroRivburrow1_MG_FD_204927 | JGI IMG/M metagenome (GOLD analysis project Ga0316187, IMG submission 204927) | Coastal sediment microbial communities from Maine, United States - Cross River worm burrow 1 | ecosystem: Environmental > Aquatic > Marine > Coastal > Sediment | place: USA: Maine...
TTGCTTGGGTCGTTAAGGCGAGTGATCGCTCGGCTGAAAGACGACTCTCCAGAGGGGCTACAGAGGTCAAGGTCCATCAGTAATTCTGTGCGGCTAACCCAGTCTACGCTGTTGCGGTAGGCGTGGTCGTAGAGTGCCTGCAGGATGCGCCTCTGCAAATGGCCAATTCTGGGTGTTTTCTCCATGTTCTGCCCCACTAGTTGTTAGGAGCTGTCTACTTGGTGCTTTTTCAAGCAAATTGTGTTCCAGAACAAAGAAAAAGACGCAAGATTTTGATATCTTAACTAAACGTCAACAAAGATAATTGACACTTAGGCACACAAATACGGGGATTATGACAGTGGTTGTCAGTTTGGGTGACGATTGTTGGTAAAAGTGCAAATCTTCGGCAATGCTACCATCTATAAGGTGCAATACTGAGAACCCAATCAGAGAGAGGAAGGTAAAGGAATTGCCGGAAGGATTTGTGTTCTAAAAAAACAAAAGCCCCAATGCGTTTATTGCCATCTGCGAAAGGATGGTCTTTTTTCACGAAATAATATAGATGCGCTGCCTTTTCCTCCACACTCGGATAAAGATCTTCGCCATCAAAGGTCTGATCTATACTTCCCAGTATTCCCTGTAGATGTTCTGCTCGCTCCTGGCCAAACAATTCGCTTGCTTCCTCACGCCTTACCAACTCACTTTTTTAATTCGCAGCTCACCTGGAATTAAACGCTGTTTTGAATTGTAAATTGGGGGCAGACCCCATTTTTCTCTCATCCATAAAAACATGCATGAGGATCGCGCTCTATTTCCTCAAGGATAGTTTCCAGCGACGTGCATTCAGGAAGTGGCGGGTAGCTGTGCCATTTCAGATCTGCCCGCATCCAGTAGAGCTTCCATAACTTTTGAGATTTAACATAGGTGGCTTTGGCAACAGGCTGTTCCAGCTTGTTTTCAGGGTTATCCCACTGAGGCCGGATTTCGTAGATGACAAAACTTTGGTTGTCGATTCTGAATGCCAGATCGAGTTTTGACCTTATGGACGGTTTCGGCCGATGATCCTCTACATACCGGCCGACAAGTTTTTCAATTCGTTTTATTTCAAACTCACTGAGTGCCATATCTGTGTTGATCTATCATTGATTAACCTTATTTGATTCAGGGTGGCCTTGAGCCATATGAGCAAGATACCAAAAAAGTGATAATAGTGGGATTTTAATTACGGTGTTAAGCCAACAGTCTGTCACTTCTATTCATTACGATTGGGCGATTCCAGATACCTAAAATTCTAATTACTGACCTGCCCCACCTTACCCGGATATTTCACGAGTTGAGGCGGCCTGCCAGCCAAGGAGACTGGGGGAGGCTATATCTTTAATATGCCTTACCCAAAAGCGACGCGGGATGGCGGGCCGTATCGACTCGCCCGCAGGGTGGAAACTCTGTTGTTTCATCGTTGAACCTAAAAAGTACAAACTGTATCATTAGGCTAAGGGGAAGGGCTGTTCCTATCTTGCTGATATTGTATCTATAATTGAATTTGTTGTTGTTTTTTCATGAAATATCCGGGCTAAACGGTCCACCCTTAAGTTAGTGAATCAGGACAGGTGAGCTATTCCCCTGAGCTGATTCTGTATGGTTCACCAGCAGCGCTTGCGGTGCTGGTGGTTGGCAGTTTAATGAGCTATGCGGGCGAATGGTATTATACAGGTTTCGCCACTGCCGAAATGGGCGAATTGAGTATGAGGAGTTGGAAACAAGACTACGTCGTATGCCACGCAAAGAGCCTTGGCATACGACGCTCTTGGATCGTTGGTGAGAAACCCGTCGAGGATGGTGTCTCTTGATTTATACGCTCATTTGTCTCAATTGCTTTGACGACGTACAATTCACACACCGTGGAACCTTTAAAGGAAAAGTGCACACAGCAAAAGAATGTTTCGATCGGATGGAAAGCAAAATCACCGATACGCTACAGCCGCAGGTAAAGTCTGCAGTCGAGCAAGAGGCGAAGCTTCCTGAATGTATACGTGAGATGATTCACAACGTGCGGAACTACAGAAAATAGAAAGCAAGTTCCTCCTACTCACTTAGCGACGATTCCAGCCATTTCAGCACGCTCACAAACGGATACTGTTCGAGGATTCCGTGGTTGTCGATGTCCTTCACTTTGATGCCCATGAACCCCGGGGTGAAAATACCGCACAGAAACTTGGCAGCATTTATGGGCGACCACTGGTCGCCCACTTTATCCCTAAAACTGGCGACCAGTTCTTGTGGGTCTAACTCAGCAAGCGAAGTGAGGGTGGTTGTGTGTATTATATCAGCCTTGCCTGAGGTGCATACTGAACAGTGACCGCACGATGCTTCCCGACGTAGCTCCCCAAAATAAGCTGCCAGACGATTATTTAAACAGGTATCGCTTTCAAAGAGATCGAGCAAAGCATGAATCCTTGCTATCTCATGGCGTTCCTTGTCACTAAATTTATTAAATATTTTTCCTCCTAACTCCTGCACTTCAAATGATTTATCCAATACGTCATATACTTCTACCGCCTGTTTTGACTGCAGGTCGAGCCAGCCTTGCTGGTTGAAGTACTCGATCGCTGCAATGACCCGATGGCGGTCGCACGCGTAGTTCTTAACTATCCCGTTTACGTCGATGTAGGTCCAGAGCCGCTTTGAATTACAGTGATCAAAAATCGCGTTGACGAACGTTTGCCGCTCTCCGTCAAATTGCTCAATGATCTGTTCCTTGTCATGGTTGTAGGTGAAGTAATATGAGTCGAAATAGGAATATTTCGGCCGGATGATGCCCTCTTGGTCGAGGTAGATAAGCAAGGTTTTAAACGGAAGAGTCCTGATGTCAAGGCGACGGCTAAGGCTAGTCAACCTCACATGCCATTGCTCGCCTTCCTGAAGTTTAATTTCCCCAAGTAGATTACAAATCGCCTTTTTCGTCGGGGTGTCCCCATGAACGAAATTCTCAAGCACATGCATACCATCGCGGTTCGCAAGCACTTCGCACAAGGCGAGCTCCCCATCTCTGCCGGCACGGCCTATCTCCTGGCTGTACCCCTCAATTGATTTCGGTAAATCGTAATGGAACACGCGCCTGATGTCGTCCTTATCTATGCCCATCCCAAAAGCTATGGTCGCCACCACACAGTGTAGATCTCCCGCCATGAACATATTCTGCACATGCTCGCGGTCATCACTAGGCATTCCCGCATGGTAGGCAGCCGCCCTCACCTGCCTGTTGGCCAAATATTCTGAGACGTCCTCGGCAGTTTGCTGCCGGGTTACATAGACGATGGTTGGCGCACACACATCTTCATTAATCCGTGCATTGAGCTGCGCAAGCTTTTCAGATTCTCGCGTCGGGGTTACTTTTAAGAACAGATTATTTCGGTAAAACCCTGTCGAAACCACATTCTCAGCCGGCACCCCGAATTTTTCACACATGTCCGCTTGGACTTCTTTCGTGGCAGTCGCTGTAAGCAACAAAACATTGGCAATACCGAACTCCTTCTTATACTCAGGCAATTTGAGATATTCAGGCCGAAAATTGTGACCCCACTCGGAAATACAATGTGCTTCGTCCACTACAAGCAAGCCAATGCGCATCTGATGGATGTGGTGCCGAAACCGTTCGTTTTTGAACCGTTCTACAGAGATCATCAAGATTTTTAATTTGTCGCTTTTGGCATCCTCGATGATCTGCGCATACTCGTCTCGGGATAAAGTCGAGTCCAGCCGGGCCGCCTCAATATTTTTTGCTTTAAGAAAATCCAACTGGTCCTTCATCAGGGATAGCAGAGGCGAAACTACCAGCGTCATGCGCGGCAGCAGCACTGCCGGCAACTGATAACAGAGCGATTTGCCGGCACCCGTGGGAAATATCGCCACGGCCGACTGCCCTTCCATGATGCTTCGCACGACCTCTTCTTGACCCTCTTTGAAGACATCAAAACCGAAGTGCTGCTTTAACTGATGTTCAAATGTCATGGACTATCTTGCTCGAATCCTTTTCAACTTTACCTGTCGCCTGGCGCTCTAACGACTCCCTCCACGACACCCTGGGTTAGAGGCTGCCAATTCCATCGTCATTATTCACGACATGATCCTTCTAAAAAGCACCTTCCCATACCTGCCAGTGTTCTATGTTGCCACTTAGACCTTTTCAAGAAGTATTTGTCCCGCTCTTACTGCTTGTTTGCGCCAGTGCCGCCAATAACTTTCAGCCTGTTGCTCGCGTAAACAACGTAAATAGCGTACCCGTTGTGCAGCATTAAGATGTTCGTGGATCAATGGTAGTAGGCCTTCCTCGATATTATAAGCAATTTTCTCAGGGGCAAGGCACACCGGGACGATGCATTCTGTTGGCAAGCTCAACTCTTTGGATATTGCCAGGCAAGCCTCTCGGATATTGCGTGCTTTGGCATTATCCGGTTGTAAGATTTGATAAGGCGGATTCCATTCACGTACAGGCCGTAAGCGGTCGATATGCGTAGCCACTGCAATGATCACAGGTAAGGTTTGGTTTTGACATTCTTGCTGGAAGTAATGACGAACAACTTGCAATTGTTGTGCGTCCTCATGGCGGGCAGCCTGGGTTGCATTACAAACAACTATAATGACATCTATATTTTTCCATTCCCCTTTAAGTGCAGCGCGGCTCTGATCCTGCGAAATACCTCCATAACCTGCACTATCTAATATGATCGCTTGTTGCAGACCATCACGTTCTAATACGTAAGGTGTTATACCAGAGGTCGTGGGGAGGATTCCCGACGCAGACTTTACTTCCCCAAACAAAGCGTTAATCAAGCTGGACTTGCCGCTACTGACTTGGCCTAAAAGCAGGAATCGAAGCGGCTCAATGGATTGGTCTCGAGCCAGGCTTTTGGCTGTATCTTTTTTTGAGGCGGAGCTTAAGCGCGCTGTGGGGACAATATCATCCAGGGTTAATTGGCCACTGTAGAGTTCTATCGCGTAATAGGCGAGCTTTTTTATGTAGGCGTTAATCAGACGATTCGATATTTCAGAGGTGACAGTATACATTCCTTTGCTGAATAATAAGCCGCGAGCATGTGTCATCGCAGCACCAGGCCAATTAATTAGCCAATGACCAACATTGAAAACTGATTTGAGGTTATAGAGGTAATCAAGAGATTGTTTGGCACGCAAAAAATCACCAACCCGAACCGCATGACTACCTGGAATTTTATCGAGTACTTCATGCTGAATATCATTACAAACCAGCGTAATCAACTTAAGCAAATACGGTAGTGGGAACTCTAGAAGAGGACGCTTTGAATCAGCATGGAAGTGTCTTGCAACCACCGTCAATACTTCATTTGTCAGTTGCCAGAACTTGCTGGCGTCGGTCAATACCTTGGTTTCTTTTTCCCAGCGCTTGGCTAATGGCTCAAGTTCCAGCCAAATCGGCTGGGCATTGTCCGGCCAATTTGGGTTGGGCTCAATTACGAAGGTATCTAAGAACACAGGCTTAGCCCTTTGCCTTCGCCAGTACAATAAGCAATACGTCAGCGCAAAATTAGCCGACAAAATTGCCAAGCCCCGATAAAGCCAATCGTGCTGCCATAGCCAGTAAGCGCCTAAAACGAGCAATGCCAGCCAAGGCAGCAAAAACACTCCGGAGACTATGATTGTATAGCGTGTTATAGGTACTGGCATAGCCTTAGCCCTTGTTGCTGAGATATTGACGTGCTGTGTTAAACGCTTCCCTGTAGGCTTGTCTCAAGTTGGCCTGATCTGGCATTGCACCACGTTTAACACCATATAAATAAACGCAAAAAACCTTGCCGAGTGCATACGTCATTGCTCCCGAACCAGCACCCGCCACCGCCCAACCATACACTGGGACAAGTTTGAACAGTTCTCGCCCTAATAGCCCTATTCCTACACTTGTGCCCATTAACGCAGCAAATTCTGCATAAAGAGTACCGGTCAGTTCCAGGCCATAAATTGATGCAATACTGTGGAATAATTTGGCTTGCACTGCCAGCACCAAGGGTAGCCCAGCCAGCGGTATCGCCCCCATCCCAATATTAAGAAGGGCGTAACCAATGATATGCGGGTGGGCTTGTTGGGCGTGAAAATCCAGCAATTCCTTATGCTGCTCAGTACCCCGCAATAAGCCTATCATACCTAGCGGCAACACAGTTTCCATGGTGTCCCATAAGGCATTTAAACCATAATCATTAGGCTCGTAGTCATCCTCGGGCAGCGTGAAGTCAATGGGCACAAAATGAACTGACAATGATTTGAACCAGTCGCGTTGATGCAGCAAAGCTTGTGCTAAGGCATGCGGTACCTGCGGCGCAAACGGTGCTTGTTGATAAGGATAGGGTTGAATGTGTTCAGAATCAGCGGAGGGATACCCTTCGTGCAAAGAAGTTTGTACCACAATAATAGGCCATTCCGGATGTTGCTTATGAATAGTAGAAACGGCTGCAACCACTTCCGCTTGGTTCATATCCAAAGCCCGCATCACAACTATCAACAAATGCGCCTGATTAGCACACCAGGCTAAATCTTCACTGGGATTGTACTCTGTTTCACCTAAGCCTCGGGTGTCGAGAAACCGCAGTATTGGATGGCTCGCCGATGGAAAATCATAAAACCGTGACCTCCTTGTGCACGCCTGAAAACCATTGCCGATTTCAGCAGCATCACTAAAGGTCAGTGCCCGTATCAAGGAAGTCTTCCCTGATTGCGTTTTACCTAATAACCAAAAGACTGGAATCGGCAGGCGCTGCTTAACCTCATTTATTTTGGCGTCTACGCCGCCTGCTTTTGGGGTAAAAATGGAATCTTTTAGAGATTCCCAAAATCTGTTGCTAATAATATGCATTTTGCTTACTTAACGACCATGCAGGGTTCGTTTTAGTTAAGTACTGTCTCAAAACAATAGTGGAAATACTTTAAAAAGGGTCATAAAAATTTGGGCGGATCTGTATAAAAAAAAGGCAACTTATTTCCACTTAGTCTTTCCAGGTCCTTAAGAGATATTTTGACAGGTTGGAAACCATACCTTCACAGTAATAGTCTAAACTTGAAGCGTTGGCAGAATATTAAGACCTTCGAGAGGGCAATGTTAACCACCAACATCACCGGTGAAATCCGGTACATGTTGATTGTTTGAATTCCAACAAGGGTCAAAAATAGACTTGACCCCTTTTTTCTTTCAGAGATGCTGTGGGTGGGCTGGATCGGTTGACCTCTCATGAGAAAAGCAGGGCAGAACCATTGTACATATCCGCTAAAAGACATACTTTTGAAAAATATTTTAATTTTATTAACGATGAGGACATCATGCCAACAAATGTGCAAGAAAAGATAAAAATGGGTGTAAGCTCATGTCTGCTGGGAAATAAAGTGCGTTTTGACGGTGGCCATAAACATAATCGCTATATCACAGAAACTTTAGGACATTTTTTTGATTATGTGCCGGTATGCCCTGAGGTTGAATGTGGTTTGCCTACACCGCGTGAGGCAATGCGATTAGTTGGTGATCCTGACAATCCTCGCCTGGTTACCAACAAAACAGGAATTGATCACACAGAGAGTATGAATAACTGGGCTAAAATCAGATTAAGGGAGTTGGAGAAAGAAAATCTTTGTGGGTTTATCTTTAAAAATAGATCTCCATCATCGGGAATGGAGAGGGTAAAGGTCTATGATGACAACAAAGTTGCGCAAAATGTTGGGGAGGGCCTTTTTGCCAGAGCTTTCAAAAAACATTTTCCTCTTTTACCTGTTGAAGAAGAGGGCAGATTGCATGATTTACTGTTGCGAGAAAACTTCATAGAGTCGGTTTTCGTATACAGACGTTGGCGAGAGGCTAAGAAAGAGGGTACCCCTGCAAGTCTTGTGAAGTTTCATACCGAACATAAACTACTGATTCTCGCACACAGCGAAAATAATTATCGTGATTTATGCAATTTGGTAGGAGAGGCGGGTCAGATTGATCCGCAAAAATCTTTTGAAGAATATCAGCAAGGCTTAATGGAGGCCATGAATATAAAGCCAACATTCACATCACATGTTAATGTTCTGCTTCAAATGGTTGGTTTTTTCAAGGAATTCCTCAGTGCCGATGAAAAGCAGGAACTACTAGAGTTAATTGATAACTATAGTAATCATTTTGTGCCACTCATTGTGCCTGTTACATTGATGAACCACTATGCCAGAAAGTATAATGAGACCTATCTTTTAAATCAGTACTATTTAAAGCCACATCCAACGGAGCTCAAATTGAGAAACCATGCCTAAAAAACAGCCTATTTTTTTAATGTTCAGAGGCAATATGAATAGATCAGTGTTGTCCGAAAAAGCAGGAAATTGAAAAAACTAACGTTTTCTATTTTAACCCTTTTATCCAGTCTATTTCTATGCTGAATTGACCGGATTGTTTGTCGGCTATTAGAAATCCAATCTGTTGAATTTTTTCTGCAGAGAGCGGCACTGCATCGATTATGACCCGTCCCCTGGAAACCGGCTCAAAATCAGCAAAGAGAGCTTTGATGATCTGTGTGGTCCCCGACTGTGTTTTGAAGCGGTAGCGATATGAAATACCATCAAAGCGATCATCGGTTCGGACCCGCAGCTGGTAGCCTTTGCCATCGCCCCGTACCTGCAGGACCATCCCCGAATATCCTCTAAGATTATAGGACTTGGCACTCCTTCTCGAAGAGGCAAAACCGCCATTATTTTCAAGCGAAACTGTTCCTCGAAAAATCAACACGCCACTTTCTTTGAAAAAAATCTCGCTTTGGGAAATACCTCCCATCACGCCATCATTAACAATCTACCAAGACGTTTTATCTTCAGCACTGCGGAAATCCCGAATCATATGTTCCAGGTCCTTATTCTCTTCAGTTGCTTCTGCTCTCCCCAAATCAGATATCAAACAGATACTAAAGAGAATAAAAAGAATTTTAATATAATAGGTTTTTCGTATCATTTTACCGTTAAAGTTAGTGGAATTAAAAAATTGTGCAGGATATTTGATATTTGCCTCCCATAGTCGATCCGAGTGAACCGATATTGTTCTCCAATAGAAACATTTTTTCTATCCAAACCTTACCTGCTTAATTTTTTATGCAGCGTGAGGGCAACGTACCAGAGTTGACATTATTCAAGACCATCACTGCTTATCAAAACATAATGACAGACCTTATTATGTAGCATCGTGGTCGAGTCATCGATTCTCAGGGTGACAAATTGCTTGCTGAATTTGTTAGCGTGGTTGATGCAGTGCAATGCGCAGTGGCAATACAAAAGGAATTGCAGGCCAGAAACGATTGACTGCCGGAAAACCGTAGAATGCTGTTTCGCGTCGGCATCAATCTCGGTGATGTTATTCAAGAGGGTGAGCGGATTTATGGTGATGTAGTGAATATTGCAGCGAGACTTGAAGAACTTGCAGAACCAATATTCAGCAAATAAATGCTTTAATAGAAAGAAGAGCTTTATAAATTTACCTGTGGGCGAAAACAGGGGCAAGATATTTAATCAGGTAGGCGTAGACTTGATTAGCTTTGGGACCCAATACCGCAACACTGCGTGTGCGCACGTAAACAGTGATATCAAGTCTTTTTAGTTCAGTATCGAGCGCATCGAAGGTACGCTTGAATGACTTCGAGTCTGCACCTAAATGATGTGCCAAAATGAGAGTATCCTTCCACCGGTCAACCAGAACAAATGCTTCTTTATCGTCGATGTTCAGGTGAAAGGCTAAATGGTTCACCTCAATGTCCAGTTCGGCCTGTATTGAAACTGAGTTATTTAGCTTCCTCAGTAGTGCAATCATAAAATAATCAAATAAAATGAGAGGCGGATAAAATTTGAAAGGGACCGGAGTCGATGGATTCGGTCCCTTTCAAATTTGCTTATTATGTTTTTGACAGCTCTTTCGTTGAGATCCGCATGGTGCCGTTGAACTTCCACGTGGCACGAGGGGAGTTTGCAGCGGTGCTGCTCGGAACTTCGATTTCCAGTCCATCGAAACTGTAGGATATCTCGGCATTGCTGCCAGTTAGACGTTCATACAATCCGACGAACAATTCGGGCCAGTCCTGGGTATTTTTTGATTCTGCCATTTTCCTTCTCCTTTAATGAAGTTTCTGTAGATTTGTATACCTCAAAGTATCCCTACTGGTGAGGTGATCTTGTCACGTGTGTTTTTGGTAAATCGATGACAAATAGGACTCGGACAGGCTTAATTCGCTTCGCAACTATTAATGAAGAATTGTATATGCCGCTGCCGATTATCCTGACAGTTACGATAAGCACGATTTAGATTTATCAAACCGGATTCGGGAAATTATCAAAGCGTGACCTTCTCGTGGCTTGCCCAGCCGGCTCAAAAGTCTTCTGGACAAGTAACAGATGATACTTTGAACAGTAATTTACTGGATCATTTTAGAAATGCTGGAAACTATGGATGGGACTATCCTTGATTATCTGAGAATACTATGAAAATGACTAATTGAGAGTTTTTCCTGATAGCATACGAAGAAATAATTCAGCCAGGGTGAGAAGATTAGAGTTGGCAATATTAACCATCTAAGGGAATCTGAAGGTTTATGTTGTTCCTGTGAAGTTACGATTTTTCTTGACCGACAGGAATGCTTTCTGGGAGTGAGGCATTTCTGAAGAGAGACAGGAAGCACCTTCACGTTGGGCCGGATTTACTGATATTATATTGCCAGAGTCAATATATATCACACCGATATTACGAGATATTCATTATTGCTAATATCGTCTTTCTTCTGTATAACATCACAAAATCGAAGACATACAGTTTCTGTATAATTACTTGTTCGCATCACGGAGAAAAAGTTGATTAAATTACAGTTGTTTGATGAAAGAGACTATCGCCAGTTGATTGATGAGATTCCAGATGCTCGATTTCTTCTTCAATGGGCGGGTCCTAAATATACATTTCCCTTGGATGCGGCTCAATTGAGTGAAACTTTATTGAAAACAATCGGAAAGAAGCCGTCGTTTCAAGTTTTTAAAGCCATTAAATTAGATACATCAGAAACTGTGGGCCATATCCAATTGATGAATATTGATTACAGTGATGGGGTTTGTGTACTGGGCAGGGTACTAATTTTCCAACAATTCCGTCTTAATGGATTTGGAAAGGTAATGGTAAATGCGGCAATTGAGGTTGCACTCGAAGAGCTTAATTTAGACGAAGTTACTCTAAAAGTATTTGATTTTAATACATTCGCAATTTCTCTTTATAAAAGCATTGGCTTTCGTGATTTTCAATTTGTAAAAAGCGCACGGCAATTCCAAAATGAAAAGTGGAATGTAATAACGATGAAAATCAATAAAAATTGTTGGTTACAGAAAAAATGCGAACAACTTAATGAACGGGACGCGATAAAGCGTTGCGCCCGTTATTAAAGCGTTAACCTTGCCAAATCAAAGATCTGAATATCCTACCAGCACTTGAAGTTGATCTTATTCCTGTATCCCTTCAGAAACGTCTCTATCGGAAAAACCCACTTCTGTCGGTCAGGTAAAATCTTAACTGCACAGGAATAATATCTATTCCATTCGTACTACCCATTGATAACCTTGCCACTGGATTCATTATGGAAAATTTAATATTGTTAATTCTGAAATCATGGTTTTAAACAAATCCGCTAAAATATGGGCAGATAGGCACGATAATCAAAGTTTCTGCATTTAATTATCTAAGTATCAATGTTGAAAACAAAAAGACTCACTTTGCATCAAGTTAAAATAACGGATAGAAAATTTATTGTTGATTACTTATCCGATGAAGATCAGGCAAAATATTTACCGCTTGATAGGGCGTATACTCATACTGAGGCAGAAAAGTGGTTTGATTTACGATTAAAACACTGGAGTCGGCATAACTTTGGAACGTTTATCATATATTTAACGTCTAAAAGTTCTGCGATTGGATACTGTGGTATTGAACATGTGAGGAATACTCAGTTCATCGATATTAGATACGGTATAACAAAACAATTTTGGGGGCATGGATATGCACATGAATCTGCCCTTGCTATTATTCAATACAGTTTCTCCGACCTCTGTATTGAAAAATTATACGGAGCATCAGTACCACAAAATATCCCTTCTATTAAGTTGTTAGAAAAGCTTGGTATGGAAAGAGATAATAGCTTCTACGAGTATGGAGAAGAAGTATCTCATTATTCATTGTCTGCTGAAAGATATAATAAAGTGGCTACTCCGCAGGAGATTTAATACGAACTCGGAGAAATTCATCGGGAGTTTCACTTTAACATTGCCATTTTAAGAGTTCACAAATCCCTTTCCAGGTCAATTGAAGGTTCTTCGTGTGCAGTTAACGTTCGACAGGAGCGAGTGATTTGCTGACATGATTCTGAAGAGATACAGGAATAAGTTAAATTTTCTAGTTTTATTAAACAGTTAACCTTGCCAAGACGAGTCTCTTCGATTGGAGTGATGGGGGACTCGGTAACATATCAGGAACAACCTTTCCACTACATGCAGGTAGAAAACAGCTATATTCGATATGGCACTCTCAAGAGCTAGCAGATGAATACCGGCTAGGGCATGAGTTCCCTGTTCGGCAACCCTATTCAGATCTCTGTGTTGGATACATTTTGATCTGGCTCGAAATCACTTTGAGCTGTGTCGTGATATCCCTATCAAATTCATCATCTAATGATTCACTAAAATCTGACAACGGTGGAGGTGTCCCAGAGCCGGTGATGACCATTTTCAGCCTGTCGGCATGAGCTTCGAGTTTAATCAGATCGAAATCGCTTTGTTCAAGCCATCGCCGGGCAATTTTCTGGGCCTGATATTCCAGATGGCTATCCCGGGCCACCCTTAACGAACTCAAAGATAGTGGAATCGCAACCAGTAAAGTTCCTATAATGATGGTTATAAAAGCTTTTCGGCGAATAGACCTAGTCAAGTCCTGGGTTGAGGCCAGGCTGAGCCCCAGAATCATAAAGGTAAGTCCACCGGCGAGCAGAATTGAGAAAAAGTTGGTTATGAATAACAGAAGTGAGCCTGATGCGGCCAGAAATTCTCCATGGGACAAAGAGATGCCTGACACTGCCAATGGCGGCACCAGTGAAATAGAAATGGCCACGCCCGGCAGAGAATCGGCGACATCGTCACGACTCACGGCAAAGGCACCAGCAATTCCCGAAGCCAGAGCGACAATCAGATCACCCAGGCTTGGTGAAACGCGTCCGGTAATCTGCGAGTTGGTGGCAAAAGAAATGAAGATTGGATGAATGGCACCGCATACAAAAGCAACGAAAATCACACCAATCACACCTATAACAACCACCAGAAGGGCTTTGGAGGCACGATTCAGATCCCCCATGACCAGCGCAGCGGCTGTTGCCACGATCGGTACCATGAGGGGGGCGATAATCATGGCACCGATGACGGTGGCGGTCGAATCTTTTAGCACACCATAGGTGGCGATGATGGTCGACAACAGCAGCAGCATGGCAAAACGTTCCAGATTGATGCGCCGCTTGGGGCCTTCCCAGAAGAGTTTACCCTCCAGCTTGGGTATATCTTCTGGAGCGAACTTGTTGTCGTCGATTATCTTGCTGACAATTCCCATAATAAAATTCTTTCAACTCGCTACGTACTCCTCCTAAAGACCTAGAAGGTCTATCACTATTATAACATAGCCAGGTGACTACTTGTAAATGAGATCATTCTCTCGAACCTTAGATGGCCCGGTCAATAGGGCGAGCCGCTTGACGCACCTCCTGCCGTGCCTCCTGTTTCACCTCCCTACGCACCGCACCCGGGCCTACTCCAATCACAGCGATGAACAAGGGGTTGGCGCCTTGCCTTCGCCCGAATCAGGCCCCTCAAGCACTTCGACCGTGTAGATAAGAGTAAGAAAATCTTATTGAGTTCCTTATAGCTTTGATCTCCAAAATAGATTGATTAAACTCTTCACCCCTCACTTCTCAGGCGTATACCAGATCGGGCTGGAGTAGGCGCGCTCCTGGGTAATCATTGGTACGTTGTCAGGCATTTCAACACCAAAGCGCTTGGCCTCATAGGCCGTCCAGCGTGGGGTCGGAATTTCCAGAACACGGCAATAATAAAACGCCTTTTCCACTGGATCAAAATCAGGATCCGTCCAGACACCGATCAATTCGGGTACCCCTATGCTATTGGTCCAGGTGGCGTTCTTCACATCAACGGTGTCGCCCACCGGCGGCAGTTTACCATCGGCTCCCGGTGTGCGGTCGCCGCTCCAGACCACGTCATAAACTTTTTCATGGGTCTCCCCGGACGCGTCGAGCCAGCCCTTGATGATTTGAATGCGATCGAGGTTGCCGCTGTAAGAATCTTTCAAGGCAGCCACTAAAAAGGTGGGCGCCGTTTTTCCTTCCGATGCTGCGCGCAGATCTCCACCCATGGGTACTCCTTTTGAATACCCTATTTCTGCGGGCAGTCTGTTCATTGCATCTTCTTCAACAAAATCCCAGCCGCCGAAGAACCTGACCCACATCCTTGATCCGGTTGTGGCGTATACTTCCTTGCGAACTATGGCGTCAAAAATGGCTTCACGCGTGTTCTCAGTGGCCCAGACTGCGGCGTAGCCGCCGGAGGCCTGCTGCCAGCCATAGACAGTCAGGTCCGGATCCTTCGGAGAGGCAATAACCACATGCTCCCAACGGTGAGGCTCGGGCTCCACTCCAGAGTGCTTACCGAAAAAATTATCCTCCTCAACTGCTGCCAGCGAGGTGTGGGCATCGGTGCTGCCGATCATCCCATATTTGAAGGGGTTGATGCCAAGCTTTTTCTCCAGAACAAGCCCCGTCTTGAGGGCCGAGCGAGCGTATTCATACTGGAGCATTTCCGGCTTCTTCACCTCAGTGCCGTCAAGGTTCGAATCATCCCAGGTCTCGTAATCGGCAAATTCATCGTCTGGCGACAGAAACGGATGGGCTTCACCGTCTCCCTTGATCTGGGTTGCTTCCATAACGGGTTCCAAACTCGCCCGTAATTTCGCAAGTTCTGGGGTGAGCGGATCCCCACCATAGGTTTCAACCGAAAACATCAAGCCGTTGGAGAGATTGCCGTTATGGGGTATGGCAAGCACATCGGCCCCCGTTCTTTTTTCGAATTCGTCCAGGGCAGTCCAGAGATCCTCGGGGTTCTGGCTGTCAAATTGTGAAAAAGGCAGGGTTTGGTTGGCCTCGGAGGCATCGCCGCGGAACAATATGTTGCGATGAAGATTGAAGCCGCCCCGGGTGGTATATTCATACCCGATCATCGCCGTAAAACGGCCTGGCTCGTTATATCTGTCGGCAAGCGCGGTGTAATCTCGCCAGGCATCACGGACGACGTCACCGCTCTCAAATGGCGGATCCGGCTTTTGCAGCGCCGCAACTATTTCCATCGCCGTATCAAACATCTTGTCTTTATCACCGGTTTTGAGCATGTCGTACCAGCGTTTTCCCTGCGTGGTGGCGAGAATATCAGGATCTCCTGCCAGCAATTGCGGCATCAGACCATACAACTCGGCGTGATCTGAAATAACCAGCCAGTCTAGCGGTCGTGAGAGCTTGGCGCGAAGCCCGCCCTGGGAAGTAACTTCCTCGCCGCGGGCAAAACGAAATGCCTCTTCCTGACCAAGCCGGTTCATGGTACCGGCGTCAACCGAGATAGCGGTATGCAAATGGGTATCCCCAAAAAATGGCTGGGTAGGATAGGAGCGACCGGCATAAGGCGAAAATTTCACCGTACCCTGGGCCCTGGCAATACCTTCTTTGGTTGGATTTGCATCATAGCCTACCGCCATTGAGACTGGAGCACAAAACAGCAGCACCAGGAATATTTTCAGGATATTTAGGATTTCGGTCCTCATCTCTCTACCTCCCAGATGTTAAGTGTTTATTAAGCATCATCAATTCGCTTTTTGAGCTTTTACAGTTTGTTATTTATGATACATAAAGACCTCCTGCTGGGGAAGGGACATACAGATTTGATCATCGGCCTCAAACGCTTCCACCAGTTTCAGCCACAGGCTCGTTCGTGTTGCAAACCAATCCTCGTTTTTAACCCAGCACCAGGCGACCATATTCACTCCAGCAGCAGTGACATTGGTCACATGGGTAATCGGCGGTTTGGGGTCCATCAAAACCCGCTCATCAGCACTCATGATCTTGACGAAGACTGACCGGGTCTCTTCGAGGTTACTGTCATTATTGACACTCAAGAATATTTCAATTCTTCTGGTCTCTGTATCACTGTAGTTAAATATCTTCGTCGCCAAGATCATGGCGTTGGGCATAAATACCGTTGTTCCATCAAATTTGCGAACAGTGGTATGGAAAGTGGTAATAGCGTCCACATGTCCATAGACACCACCAACTTCGACCAGATGGCCGGTTTTAAATGGCAAACGGGGGAGAAACGGGGAGAGGAAGAAAATCACCACGCCACCGACGAGTACGGCAATCAAAGCGACATGGGCGATTCCCTCAACCGGCACCCCGATCTTCTCCAGCATCAGCAGGGCCATAACAACAAGGACCAGAACGTACAGTGTACCAAAAAAGATTGTTACTATCCTTTTATTCTTTATATGAGGATGGATAAATCTGCGAACCAGCCGCTGCAGTAGATAGATGATGACTATCGCACCGATTATGAGATAGAGAATACCCGCGATGGTGGTGCCATAATCGGCCAGGATATCGAGGACTGGGAAACTCGATTCCGCCAGATCATCGATCGCTGCCTCGGCAGCTGTGTGCGTTGACATAATAAACCTCCTTTCAAGAGGTTAAATGACCCCGAACCATAGAGACACACCTGATTCAAGTTTAGGGTGCTCCCCCCCAAACTTAACAAATCTTAGAGTTGCCGATCTATACGGCGAACTAATTGACGCCCTTCCTGCCGAACCTCCTGACCTACCTCCTCGACTATCTCCTCCCCTGGATCCCGGCCTACATCTCCATCTACCTCCTGACGTACCTCCTGCCTGGCCTCCTGACGCACCTCTCGCCTCACTTCGCCCCGGCGCACTCCAATCACATCGATAAATAATGCATTGGCTTCGCCTTCTCCTGAATCAGGCCCATCAAGCACTTCAACTGTGTAGACAAGGCTGTCGCCCTCGAGCTTGGGTTCTTTCAAAACAACCACGAGATCCAGCGGCACGGGTTTCGACATGACCGCAAGAACCGCGTTGGGCGGATTACTGGCAAAGCTGTCGGGACCTTCTTTCCACCAGTGTTCCACAAATTTTTCAGTCGATTCACGTCCCACTACACGATCGGGACGATCAGAAAAATACAAGGTTTCGGGCTGAACCCCCTGTAAAGTGAGCTTGCCATCAGCCAGCGTTACATTTTCTGCATACTGGACAAATAAGAAATCGACCTTTTCATCATCCTGGGCTGCCACTGATCCAATTAAAAATAGGCCGGTGCTGAATGCGGCCAAAACAAATATAAGTTGATTCAATTTCATTGCATTATCTCCTATTTTACTTTGCGAATCCAACTGCCTCGCTGTTCTTTATGATTATTACTCGGGTGGAAAGCTATTTAACAATTCTTCGGTGGCATCCTTAATTCCCTTCTTAACTTCCTCGGCACTATACGTTTCAGAAAAGTATACCCGGGCCACACCCTCCCAAATCAGATTTCTTGAGACGCTTTCACGGACCTGGATGATGAGCTTCCCCTCAAAGAATTCGACTGCCCCGTGGGGAGTCGCATACACTTCTTTGAATCTTTCTGATGAAGGAATCTGAATCAGGAAGTCAGGGTTCTCCGAGGTCTTCTTATATCCTCTGGATTCCAGGATCGTATCTGCCAGTGTAAGAAAATACGTACAATACTCTGGCCGGCTGAAACTTTGTTCTACACCCGGTTCCCAGCTGTACGTCTTAAGTGCTGAGAAATCGGCCTGGGTGTCATAGCTTTTGCGTGAATCAATTTGTGCGCATCCCATAAACAAACCGGTGATGAGCACTGCCAAAAGGATGATTTGAGTTTTCTTGAACATTGTCCCGTCCCCCATGGTTGTCATCATTCTGTCGCTCAGATAGTTAGAAATCAAACCTTGAAGAAAAAAGAATTCGGTTAGATGTCCCCGCACCACCATCCTTATTTTCTCTCCGTCCCCAAAGATATTCCACTCCCAGTGTTACACTGCCAAAAGGTGACCAGATTAGATTCGCCGCTGCATAGTTGGTACTTTCCAAGGTATCGTCGTCCAGGAACTCAGGATTGTCAGGATCGACATAACCATATACGAGGTTGGAACGGAACCGATTGGACCAGAAGTGCTGCAAACCTGTGTAAAAACCAAAAATTCCAATCGTTTCAAGGGACGAAGTGACCGGATTGAAGGCACCTTCGAAAGGGCCACCCTTGATCTGCGTGCCGTAGCCGTCTCCGTAATGAATGTTGAATTTGAAATTGTCCCGCGGTCCGAGGATGGGCAGATCTATTTTAGTCGATCCTCCTACTGCCAATCCCACCGCCGAACCTTCATTGCCGGACGCATCCTCTGCCCGTAAATCCCGCACTAGGCCGGAAATCCTCAGGTGCTTGAAGTACGTTCCATCAGTCAACCAGGTGGCGGAAACGGATAGATCTGGCCATCGGGTTAACTTGTCTGTGTCCTCACCTATATAGGAAACATTTTCCGGCGTCTCGAGAGCTGTTTCAAAGATAGTGCTATGTGGCAAGGCATTAGTAAAACGAACCAACGGCTGACGAGTCTGCCAGAGGCCGGCAGGCATGGCAAAATCCAAGGTTTCTGGAACTGCTCTCATATCAAGCGCTGTGGAATACGTCTGACCACCCAGCAGACCGATTCCCATCATGTTGCTGACATACTCTCCATAAGCCATCCGCAGTCTTGGTTCGGGGCGGTCAAGCTGGCCATTAAAATCCATTGATATCATCGTATTTAATCGTCCTTCAGTGACTGGCGTGGTGCTTGATATTGCCAATTGGGAAGGGTTGACGCTGAACTTGGTTTGTGACGGACCTCCGTCAACCGGAATAGACACAGTGTCAAACCGATTATTGTTCAAACCAACAGAATCATGGATTATCTGAAATTCGGCCAGACCATATAAACCAATGGAGGTTTTTGTACCTGGAATGTTTACTACTTTGGCGGGGTCGAAATAGGTTACGTTGTTACTGGTCGGGCTCTGCCGATCGTGTTTGCCGGCATCAGAGAGCTCTGAAAGTTTAACTCCACCTTTTTTCTCTGGCTTGTCTGCTGGCTTCAGAGCAGGAGCTTCTGCCAGTTCTGTTGTCGTCTGGCCCTCAGGAGAAGCCATCAGTGTTTCTAGCTGGTTCTGCAGCTTCTGCATGAACTCAGCCTGCTGATTGAGCTGTTTTTGCTGGGCGTCTAATTTTTTCTGCTGCTCCTCAAGCATTTTCTGCTGGGCTTCGATGACACGTTGGAGATCTTCAACTGATTGAATTTCCTGACCATAGACAAACGATACTGAAAAGAAAAAGCATATGGAACCAACAGCCGCAAGCACTCTTGAGCAATATGCTTCCATATTTCTCCTTTTTCTGCGTTATGGGTCTGTGCTGACCGGGAAATCCTCTCCCGACAAGGTTAGAATCGATATACCAGCCTTGTCAGGAGCTGAGGGGCTTTAACTTACTGAAGTCTGTAACCTTGATCCGCTGCAGGATTAATAGCGGCTTGCAGGTTAGGCTCCGAATGGCTCCATACCAGAGTTGTTGAACCCTCCAGCCACCGGGAAGAAGTTTCCTGTCGTATACATGTTGTAGCCATCCAGCAAAGACATGGCCAGATGCGCAGCTTCCTCAGTTTCCCCCAACCGACGCATGGGGATGGTCTTCAGGATGGACTGGTACACCTTCTCATCCTCGGCACCTGCTGCTTCCCTGAATCCGGGGTAGTTCATGAAATTAGTTCCTATGACATTGACGCAGACACCTTTGGGAGCTGCAGTCATAGCTGCGCAGCGGCACATCATATTGGCCGCTGCACGCATTACGCTATAAGCCATCAAGGTCGGTTGCGGCTTTTCACCGGTGGCGCTGGTCTGCACGACGACCTGGCCAGCTCCCGCATCCATCAACGGTGGCAGCACAGCCTGGAGCGCATACATTACTGCCAGGCAGTTCTGTTCATAATGTTCAAACATACCTTTTTCGTCAGTCTGAAATAGATCTCCACCAGGCTCATGCAGTGCGGTCCTGATGAAAACAGAGTCGTAGCCTCCGTATTTATCCATGGCTGCATCGACTACTTTCTGGATCACGCCCGGTCTGCCCTCATGGTTTGGCGCTTCCTGTTCGATGCCCGGGACGACGGTAACCTCAGCACCGGCTGCCTGTAATTCTTCTGGTAACCCTTCGAGGACGTCGGCTATAACCAGGTTATAATTTGCCTTGGCCATTTTTCGCGCCAGGAATGGACCAATATTCAACTGGGTATCGGTAATAATGGCGACACGCTTGCCGCCCTTTTTAGCGTTGGACCACAGATCTTCGGGATTCGGGGGTTTGGGTTGGGCCCAGGCTGACTGCATGCCCATTCCGGCAACAGCAATACCTGCCGCTCCAACTGCCCCCGCTTTGATAAAGTCACGACGATCGAAATTGATATTGTGCTTTTCTTTTTTCTCATCACTCATGATCTCATTCTCCTTTCTACTTGAGCATGTTGATAGATACTCTATCCCAAATTGCCTGGAACCATGGAATTGGGTTTATATTAAACGGTCTGATCAGCCGACTTCGACGGTACCGTCCTCCTTGATGGAGATGGGATCGCCGGTGTTGACCGCCTCGAGGAACTCATCACCGAGAAGATCGATCGTGATCAC
>Ga0316187_10001376_pt1 | contig 20875 bp, 14 predicted proteins | sample CroRivburrow1_MG_FD_204927 | JGI IMG/M metagenome (GOLD analysis project Ga0316187, IMG submission 204927) | Coastal sediment microbial communities from Maine, United States - Cross River worm burrow 1 | ecosystem: Environmental > Aquatic > Marine > Coastal > Sediment | place: USA: Maine...
CTACCAGGCTCCCTTTATGCCCGATTTTGTATATCTCTTTTTTCATCACTCCCTCACGTACCGTTGCCATCTGAGGTTTGGTTTCCGGGTTAATAATGGTAGCTATGATATTTCCACCAAAGGCCGGGCGTATCTGAAACAAAAGGTTTTTGTATACTTTCTTTGCTTTTTTGTCTTCATGATCCCCAATTTCAAGGCTAGTGCAATCAGCCGTTAATCCACACTTAAGTGCTGAAGCAATGCGGGGAGCGAGATCTCTTCCAATCGATGTAGCACCGAATAAGGCTATTTCTGGTTTTTCTTCCTCAAATATTTTAGAGACTATCGAAGCGTGAGGCAAGGTCTGGTAGGGATACAATTTAGGATCATCGGCAACAAAAAGCTGATTCACTCCATAGGAAAATATCTCCTTTCCAATATCTTTAAGATTACTTCCTATTACGATGGCATCCAGTTGAACTCCAATTTGATCGGCTAGTGATTTTCCTTTGGTTAATAGTTCTAAACTAACATCCACGATACTACCTTCTTCTATTTCGCAATATACTATTACATTATTCACTTTAAAATAATTTAATTCTGTAAGTATTTAACCAATATTATGGTTATCAATTAATTCTTTCATTAACTCTTCAATATCACTATCAGACTCATTAAGTACTTTGGCTTCCTTTGCAGTGAAAACAACATTAAAGACACGTTTTACCTTTGTCGGTGACCCTGTCAAACCCAGATAAGTTTCATCGGCCTTGAGATCATCTACTGTCCATTCTGCAATATCAAGATATGGTCGGTCCTCGTGCAACTTTATGTAATCTTCAGTATCACGCTGCTTTTCTGTCCAGGTTTCAGCATGTTTATACTTAAGTAAGAATTTGGCATTTCGAGATCGGCAATCAGGGGCAGAGCCATGAACAGTTACAAGAAGTGGCATCGGTGCTTCCACTGTTTCAACTCCACGCTCAAGTCTTCTTTTAATGGTGATCTTCCCTTTATCTACCTTATCTATCATTTCAGCGTAGGTCACCTGCGGAATATTTATTTTTTCAGCGACCTGGGGTCCTACTTGTGCTGTATCCCCATCGATAGCCTGCCTTCCACATAAAATCAAATCAAAAGGTGCTAGTTTTTTAGCAGCAAGGGAAATCGCATAGGATGTGGCCAGTGTATCAGAACCAGCAAATTTTCTGTCGGTAATAAGGTACCCGTTATCTGCCCCTCTAAAAAGTCCTTCACGCACGATATCAGCAGCTCTGCCTGGTCCCATGGTGAGGATCGTAACGGTGGTACCCGGATACTTGTCCTTCAATTGTAATGCTTGTTCTAATGCTTTTAAGTCTTCAGGATTAAATATTGCAGGAAGCGCACCCCGGTTTACTGTCCCATTGGCTTTCATCGCATCTTTACCAACATTTCGTGTATCTGGAACTTGTTTGGCAAGAACAATGATCTTAAGTCCTTTCATAATTAGAAAAATAAAATTTTAATGAGGTATAGGTCAAATCTAATTGACAATTCACAAAGAAAATTTTTAATCTTTGATTAAAAAATGATATAAATCAGGTGCAAAAACTGAATTTCATCATCAAATTATCCTGAATTCTACCATTAAATGCCTTTGAGAGTTGATTTAAGATAAAATACTAAAAGATATTCAAGGTATTTATTTTAAGATGATACTGGCATATGAATTAATCCATTCTCATCATAATATAATTCTTCACTTTCCAGTAACTCCTGAATTAAATGCAACCATGCATCCTGATTCTCATCAGGAACTTCTCTAAGTATCTCATGAATATGTATCCCGGAAGAACCAACTATGTCTCTAATTTTATCTTTTATTTTATCACCATCCGCCGAAGTGATTATAACATTTTGCATTTGGAGACAGTTATCGCATATCCCACATTTTCGATTTGATTTCTCTCCAAAATACTCCTGTATAATTATTGATCTGCACCTGGATTTCTGCAAGGAATAATCTATCATTGCTTCCGCTTTTTCCATATCAGATTTCCTCCGTGCCTCCAACATTTTTACATTCAGGGGTAGTTTGTTCGCATCATATCTGGCAGTGGTAAATGTTATTTGTGGCTGATCCTTGCGTTTATCATATACAAGTATATTTAATTTCTCAAGCATACTAAGTTTATACTCAATATCAGAAAGTGTGCTTCTGAGAAACCCTGCCAATCTCTTTTCTGAAATAATCACAAAATTTGTATATAATTCACCCCCATAGTTTCTGAGAAGGGCTTTTAACAATGGTTCATATATTTTATTCGCTACTTCGAACTTGTAAAGTTCCAGGTGATCTACCTCAAAAAGCACCTTAGAAGGATGATAAAAGCCCTCAGTTAATTGCAAGAAACCCTGTTCTTCCAATTTTTTAATAGCATGATAGGTTTGTAAAAAATCCAGCTTATATGTCTTTGCAAAGTCAGAAAGTTCAAAATCGTAGCTTTTAAGAAGGCTGCTTCCAACCGCAATCTTATAATAATTAGCAAGAGATTGATAGGTCTTTTTTAATATGGCAGGTTGAGGAGTAGTTGTCTCAATTTTCTGTCGGAGGTTTTCGATATCTTGCTCAAGATAAAGCTGTACCCCATATGCCTTGCTTCCATCCCTGCCTGCCCGGCCAGCTTCCTGGTAATAGGACTCCAGGTTTTCCGGTAAATCAAAATGAACAACAATTCGAACATCCGGTTTATGAATTCCCATCCCAAACGCATTGGTAGTAACGATCACCCTGTAAACATTTTCCATCCAGGCTTCCTGTTTCTTCATCCTGTCAGTATGATTTAAACCAGCATGGTAGTAATCGGCAGTAATATTATTTGTGATTAGAAATTCGGCCAGTTCTTTAGTTATTTTACGTGACCGGGTATATACGATTGCCTGACCACTCACTTTAATTAATATCTCCAGTAGTTTTTGAAATTTATCCTCACATTTTCTTACGTTTAGAGAGAGATTTGTTCGTGCAAATGATTGGATAAATACTTTATACTGTGTATTATCAAATCCTAACTTATCAATTATATCATTCGTAACTTCTTTAGTTGCTGTTGCAGTAAGAGCCACTAATGTGGCCTCAGGCAGATACTGCTTGAATTCTTTTATCATCAAGTAAGCCGGGCGGAAATCATATCCCCATTGAGAAATACAGTGAGCCTCATCAACAGTAAAAAGCGACACCTTCATTTTCTTTGCCCTCTCAATGAATAATTCCGATCTCAAACGCTCGGGTGAAACATAAAGAAACTTTACCGCACCCATCACACAATTATCTAATGCTATATCAATTTCCTGGTTTGACATCCCAGAATAGATCCCTGCCGCACTGATCCCTTTTTGTCGAAGCTGTGCAACCTGATCCTTCATTAAGGCAATAATAGGTGTGATGACAATACATACTCCTTCCATGCACAAGGCAGGAATCTGAAAGCATAACGACTTTCCTCCCCCTGTTGGCAAAATCGCCAGAGTATCATTACCATGCAAAATGCTGGCTATGATGTCAGCTTGCATAGGTCTGAATAATTGGTATCCCCAGATTTTCTCTAAGGCTTCCTTAGGATTTGAAAAGGCCATACTGAATAATAATCATTCAAAAAAAAACAAATTGATGTTTTTATTGATACAATTTGGCAAAATTTTCGCTAAATCATATTTTGAAAGTAATTTTGTTGCGTATGAAGAGGGTGGTTGTTCTTATTATTTTCTCGTTTTTATGTTTTTCAATTGGCTCAGCACAGCAAAATCTGCAGGTGAAAGGCATAGTTATTGACATGAAAAATGGCAATGCGGTTCCCTTTGCCCATGTCGGAATATGTGATAAAGCGATAGGTACTGTATCAAATGTAGACGGCGCTTTTATTTTGAAGATTGCCCCCTATTACCTGAATGATACACTTTGTGTTTCAGCTATAGGATTCCATACCTATAAAATAGTCATTAGTAAAATACAAAAAGATGACGATAAGATAATTGAATTGATACCTCAAACAAGCGTTTTACAGGAAGTTATTATTTCGGATAAAAAAATTACTGGAAAAAGAGTTGTCCAAAAGGCAATTGATAGGATATATAAAAATTATCCATCAAAAAAATTTATTTTGGATGGTTATTATAAAGATTATCTTAAAAGGAACAACGAATATATTAGCTTATTAGAAGGAGCCTTTTCGGTTCAGGATATGGGTTTCAGAACCCTCGATACGAAAACAAGGTTGAAAATTCACCAGATGAGATATAGCGAAAGTTATGTGAAAAATTATGAAAAATACCTTTTTAAAGCAGCGGATGATACATTGAAAGAAGTAATTGAAGGTGTTTCACCTATGTTTTATGCCAATGAATTTTTTAATATGCGATATCATAATCCGATCAGGAATAAAAATGACATCGTTCCATTTGTTGGCATTTTCAATGACTTCAGTGAAAGTAATTACGAATTTGACATTGCCTACTATACCTATGTAGATGAAGAAGAAGTTTACGTAGTTACCTTTAAACCAAAGTCAGAGTACAATTATCAACATATCAATGTTTTCGGTGAAATATATATACGGGTAAAGGATCATGCCATTATGAAGTTTAATTACAATTATTATGTAATTAAGCTAGGTGATGAAAGGAAAATGTATGAATTAAACCTGGAGTATCGGGAATATGAGGGAAAAATGTTCCTAAAGTACATATCTTATGTCAATTTCTTCAAAATATATCTTGGATACGAGATTGGAGAAATCAGCCAGTTTAGAGAGTTTTTTGTTACCGATATTAAATACAATACTAAAGAAAATATCTCCAAGGAGGAAAGTATAAGTAAATCAAGTCCCTTACATACTATTGAAGCCCCCAACAACATTGATTTCTGGAATAATTATAATATAATCCTTCTTGAAACGCCATACAAAGATTAAATTTACCTGAAATAATCTTTTGCAATTGCCCTTACTTTCTTAAAAGCGTACCTATGGCCCATAAAATACTTCCAGGGACAAGTTATCCTCTAGGAGCAACGATATACAAGGAAGGAATTAACTTCAGTGTATTTTCAAAAAATGCTGAATACCTTGAATTATTATTGTTTGAAGATGCCAATGATTCTGAACCATCAGAAATAATCAGGTTAAATCCAAAAACAAATAGAACCTTTTATTACTGGCATGTGCTTGTAGAAGGATTGAAAGCCGGACAGTTATATGGATATAAGGTATACCAATCCCAGGATAGCCAGAACGGGAAAAATGCCGATCCTCACAAATTATTAACTGATCCTTATGCAAAAGCTATAGTGAGTCCTGATACTTTCAACAGAAAAGCAGCTATGAGTGCTGGAAATAACAATGGCCAGGCATTAAAAAGTGCTGTCGTTTCATCAGAAGAATATAACTGGGAAGGTGATGAACCTTTAAACATACCTTATTCTGACTCAATAATCTACGAACTCCATGTAAAAGGATTCACATATCATGAATCATCAGGAGTAACACCTGAAAAAAGGGGAACTTATGCTGGTCTTGTCGAGAAAATACCATATTTAAAAGAACTGGGTGTAACTGCAGTGGAATTAATGCCTGTTTATCAGTTTGATGAACAAGATGCACAGCATGGCCTTCCCAATTATTGGGGATATACTCCCATAAATTTTTTTGCTATACACAACGGTTATGGGTTTGAAAAGGATCCGATAAAATTAGTCAGTGAGTTTAAGGATATGGTGAAAGCTTTTCATAAAGCTGGAATTGAGATTATACTTGATGTGGTTTTTAACCATACTGCAGAGGCTGGCCCTGATGGTCCTATTTATAATTTTAAAGGATTTGGCAACAACACATATTACCTTTTAAAGAAAAACGGAGAATACAGAGATTATACAGGATGTGGTAATACACTCAATGCCAATCATTCCATAGTGAGAAGAATGATTATGGACAGTCTGAAATATTGGGCAGACGAAATGCATGTTGATGGTTTTCGTTTCGACCTGGCATCTGTATTGTCGAGGGATGAATATGGAAAACCCTTAAAAAATCCACCAATCTTGTGGGAAATTGAATCTGAACCCGGGTTAGCACATTGTAAGATCATTGCTGAAGCATGGGATGCAGGTGGCTTGTACCAGGTGGGTTCATTTATCGGGGAAAAATGGGCTGAATGGAATGGCTATTATCGGGATGATGGGCGAAGGTTTATAAAAGGTAATGAGGGTATTGTCAAGAACCTGGCTTCACGAATCCTGGGCAGCCCTGATATCTACCCTGATCCGGAAAGAGAACCCAATCGCAGCATTCATTTTATAACCTGCCATGATGGCTTTACGATGAATGATCTGGTATCTTATGATCAAAAATATAATGAAGCCAACAATGAAGGGAACCAGGATGGTTCAAACTTTAATGATAGCTGGAATTGTGGCATCGAAGGCCCAACCAATGATCCAGCAATTGAAAACCTTAGACAGCAACAAATTAAAAATTTCTTTACCCTTTTATTTGTATCCCAGGGGACACCAATGATACTGATGGGTGATGAAGTAAGAAGAACCCAAAATGGAAATAATAATGCTTATTGTCAGGATAATGAGATCAGTTGGTTTGACTGGGGTCTGGTTGATAAGAATAAGGAATTATTGGAATTTGTGAAATCCCTGATATCTTATACCAGTAAAAAAGAACTATTTAAATTAGAAAAAATCCTTACAACCAGGGAAGTTGTTCAGGGTGCGCACTTAAGGTGGCATGGAACAGATACTCAGCATCCTGATTGGAGTGATTTTTCCAGGAGTCTGGCTTTCAGCTTAAGCTATCCCAAACATAATGAATATATATATGTTATATTAAACTCCTATTGGGATAGTTTAACCTTTGAACTCCCAAAATTACAAAATGGATACCATTGGCAAAAGATCATTGATACAGCAGACACCAAGGCTTCAAACATAATAGGGAAAGCAGGGAATAAACCGTTAAGATATAATATTTATAAATCAGCAGCCAGGTCAATCGTAGTCCTTGAAGGAACAAAATCCGGAAGAAAAAACTGAACATATTCTCATTAGACTAAATTAGTGAAACCTAAATATATATTTTTCTTACTTGCTGCGTTGTTGTAAAAGATTAAAAATATATAGATAATTGCGAAAGATTAATCAATACAAAAAATATGCTTTAAGAGTTGTAGGCAAATAACCAATTATTTATGAGCGAAGATCTGGAAAAAAAGTATGAAGAAAATACCTGGTATAAAGATGCCATAATTTATGAACTTCATATTAAAGCATTTTGCGATAGTAACAATGATGGAATCGGTGATTTTGAGGGACTTATTACTAAGTTGGATTACTTAGAGGATTTAGGAATTACGGTTATTTGGGTGCTACCTTTTTATCCTTCTCCGCTTCGGGATGATGGTTATGATATTGCTGATTATTATAATATCAATAAATCTTTTGGAGATATTAAAAATTTCAAACGGTTTTTAAAGGAAGCTCATAAAAGAGGATTAAAGGTATTGACTGAGCTGGTTTTAAATCATACTTCTGATGAACATGAGTGGTTTAAAAGGTCCAAAAAGTCAGAACCAGGGTCCACTTTCAGAGATTATTATGTTTGGTCAGATACACCCGATAAATACCATGGAACCAGGATCATATTTACTGATTATGAAGTTTCGAACTGGACATGGGATCCTGAAGCCGGAGCCTATTTCTGGCATCGTTTTTTTTCACACCAACCTGACCTGAACTTTGATAATCCTAAAGTGCAACAGGAAGTATTCAAGATAATTGATTTTTGGCTAAAAATGGGCGTTGATGGATTCCGCCTTGATGCCATCCCTTATCTTTTTGAAGTTGAAGGCACCAACAATGAAAACCTGCCTCAAACGCATGAATTTCTGAAGAAACTTAGAAAATTCGTTGATGACAGATACGAAGGTAAACTTCTATTAGCAGAGGCCAACATGTGGCCTGAGGATTCAGCCTCCTACTTTGGAGAAGGAAACGAATGCCACATGAACTATCACTTCCCTCTCATGCCTCGAATGTTTATGTCAGTAAATATGGAAGACCGGTATCCTATCATCGAGATTATGGATCAAACGCCAAAAATTCCAGATAATTGCCAATGGGCTACTTTCCTTCGAAACCATGATGAACTAACGCTAGAAATGGTTACGGATGAGGAAAGAGATTATATGTATAAGGTATATACTAAGGATCCATTGGCTAGAATAAACCTTGGAATCAGAAAGCGTTTAGCAACCCTCGTTGAGAATGACCGCAACAAGATCGAATTACTAAATATACTGTTATTTTCTCTTCCTGGCACACCAGTAATATATTATGGTGATGAGATAGGAATGGGAGACAATCATTATCTGGGTGACCGGGATGGTGTAAGAACACCTATGCAATGGGATCCGGGAAGGAATTCGGGTTTTTCTGATGCCAACCCACAACAATTATATCTCCCGGTAATCATTGATCCGGAATATAAGTACGAAAATGTAAATGTTGAGAATCAGCTCAAGAATTCCAATTCTTTATTATGGTGGATGAAGAACGTAATTCGAATGCGAAAACGATACAAGGCATTTGGTAGAGGTGAAACGATCTTCCTTGAACCGGAAAATAGAAAGGTTTTGGCATGTGTACGTAAATACAAGGAAGAAAAAATACTAATTGTAGTAAACTTGTCAAGGTTTGCGCAGGCTGTTGAATTGGATTTATCAGAATGCGAAGGATATGTGCCTCTTGAAGTATTCAGTAGAAACAGATTTCCGGTGATTAAAAAACAACCATACGTGATAACGACGGGCCCACATGGATATTACTGGTTTGAAATAAAGAAAGAATCGGATCCTCATCCTGAAGATAAACCCATTGATCTTTCTTCAATGATGCAATTGCATAAATGGGAGGATCTTTTCATAAATGAAAAAAGAAAAACACTTGAATCAAAAATATTTCCATTATATATAACAAAAAGAAGATGGTTTAGCGGTAATAATAAAGGAATAGAATCTCTGAAAATTCAGGAAAACATATCTATACATTATAAATCAAATAATTATAATCTTCTTCTGATCGAAGTGAAATATTTCCAGGGCCTTCCTGAAATATACTTATTGCCAGTAGGATTTGCTTCAGACCAGGAAGAAAGGGAAATGATTGAAGAGCATCCGAAAAGCATCATTTGCCGTGCACAAATTGGTAATAGGGCTGGTATTATTTATGATCCTGTCTATAGTAAACTTTTCAGGGCTTATCTTCTTGAAATGCTCTTTAAAAACAAAAAAATTAATGTAAATAATTGTCATATTCAATTCAATTCAATTGGAAATTTAAGATCAAAACTGGACCACGATAATGACTTATTGAACTCCAGATTAATGGATTCCGAAGAAAGTCATTCGGTTATTGTATATGGCAATAAAATAGTGCTGAAAATTTATAGGCATATCCATTATAGTTCCAGCAGGGATGTAGAAATTTCAAGATTTCTTTCCGAAAAAATCAAGTTCCAAAATGTGCCCAGCTTTTACGGAAATATTGACTTTATGCAACCTAAAGCTTACCCGGCTACTTTGGGAATATGTCTTGAGTATATAGGTAGCACAGAAACTGCTAAGGATTACCTGGCGGATGGATATTATAGATATTATGAAAAGATGACATCCCTGGGTCCTAAAGGAAAATTACCTCGCTTAAAGGGATCTCTTTCTAACCCTCCCTCCTTTCATGATCTCACAATAGATGCCCAAAAAATATTGGGTGGTGTGTATCTGGAACATGTACTACTTATCGGGCAACGAACTGCAGAAATGCACAAAGCACTTGCTTTTGCTCAAGATGACAAAGATTTCAAATATGAAGATTTTTCTCTGCATTATCAGAAAAGTCTGAATTCCGGTCTAAAAACATTGGTTCGTACTACTCTTAAATCCCTGAATGAAAAATCATATAAATTATCTGATAGAGATAAAAAAGCTGTTAAAGAATTGAGTAGCTATAGAGAATTTATGGAAAACAGTTTCAAAAAGATCACTGAAAAGAAACTGGATTGCCAAAAAATTCGAATTCATGGGCATTATCATCTTTCCAGAATCTTATTTACCGGAAATGATTTCAGGATTATTGGATTTGAAGGTGATCTGGCATATTCCTTCCATTCCAAAAAAATAAAAAAATCTCCACTGCAAGATGTTGCTACATTAATTTATTCAATACATAGAGTAGCACAACTCACCAGTATCAACAATGAATTTGACATGAAATACCCTGTAAGATGGTTCCATTACATCAGTGGTTTTATGTTGAATTCATATATTGAAAATGTTGAAGGAGCGCCCTTTGTCCCATCTGATCGTGCTGATTTTGATAAATTGATTGAAATTTTTCTAATTGAGAGGTGCCTTACTGAAATAAATTATGAATTGGATAGAAACCCTGTAAATATCGCAATCCCAATAAGGCTTATAAAATATATGTATAACCACTTTCAGAAGGAAAAATAGGATCCTCATATTTATCAGGCAGCTAAAATCTAATTATTTACAGGGATAAGTCTGATTTCGAATTGCATGAGTAAAAAAAAGAGTCCCATATCTGAGACTCTTTTTAAAAATATATATCAAAAATGTAATTCTAATTATTTTAAAAAATTAATCTAAAAAATACTTAAGATATCTTTTTTATTACCCATTTAGATTGGGTTTCTTATAAGTGGACCTTTAACAAATCTTTGCTATAAGTTCATCTCTTTCTCCCTGAAGTTTTTCCATATCTTCGAAATGACGCAATTGCTTGGCTTCTTCAATTTTATGCTCCAATTCTACAATTTCAAGGGCTCGTTTGGCGCTCTCAACATCCACTGCGTTCTTATATGGTGATTCCAATTCGCATTTTTCCAGGTATTCCATCGCTTTTGCCAGGTATTCCAGTGATTTTTTCATATCCAAAAAGTCATTTATTAGGTAATTATCTCACTAATTTTAAATATTTTGATAAAGGAATGAAAAATCAATTTGAAAATTAATGATTTTTATCAGTTTTAGAATACAATGATGATAAATCTTATTAATCGGATAAAGTTCAGATTTTCCTCAAAATCATTTGATACATTTACTTTCAAGTCAAATAGTTATAAAATAGCGGGTAATGAAACTACTTCTGGTTGAGGACAATGAGGAACTTGCTAATAATATTACTACCTATCTTACCGGAGAAGGTAATATTTGTGAATACGCTTCCACTCATTTTGAAGCTATTGATAAAATAGTTGCTTTTGAATATGACCTGGTTATACTTGACATTATGCTCCCGGATGGAAATGGTTTGGATGTTCTAAAAGAAATGCGTCAACATCAATCTGAGACTGGTGTTCTGATTATTTCGGCAAAAAATGCTTTGGATGACAAAATTAAAGGTCTTGACTTGGGAGCAGATGATTATCTTACTAAACCATTTCATTTATCAGAGTTAAATGCACGGTTAAAAGCAATTTACAGAAGAAAGAATTTTAGCAGTAATTATGAAATAGAATTCAATGAGATCCATGTAAATACACAATCTATCGATGTACTGGTCAATGAACAAAATGTAGTTTTAACTCAGAAAGAATATGAACTTCTGATTTATTTTTTGTCAAATACAAACAGGATGGTTACAAAACAATCAATTGCCGAACATCTCTGGGGAGATCAAGCCGACCTTTTTGATTCTTTTGATTTCGTATACCAACATATTAAAAATCTGCGAAAAAAATTGCTTCAAGCAGGAGCTAACGATTATATCAATACTATTTATGGATTGGGTTATAAATTTAATTCCAATAAGAAATGAAATTACTCTTCAAGGTTACCATTTTTTATTTATTAATAACACTACTTGTGTTTGGAGCCGGTGGAATTATCACTTATAATATTTTTAAACAAGAGATTCAACTGGAAACCGATCGGTTTTTAGATGAAAAATTTCAGCAAATAGAAATTCGCCTGGAAGAGGGAGAAGAAATAGATTCTTTCAGGGATAATAAAATCATCTTTGTAAAAATAAATTCAATACCTCAAACCAATCTTCGGCGAAATATTTCATTTTCAGACACAACTGTATATCACCCCCAATTAAAAAGAATGGAAGTGAATAGAAAACTAACTTCCTATTTGATTAGCCACAATGAGAATTACCGTGTTGAAATCCACGATGTAATAGTTGAAACAGATGATATTTTTCAAAGTGTATATGAATCCCAGACAAGACTTTTTATAATATTGGGTATTGTATTTGTAATAAGCGGTTTCCTGATATCAACCTGGCTTTTCAGGCCTTTTGAAGACACTCTGATTAACATAAACAATTTCAATATTAAGAATTTAAGCCCTTTTACATTTAAAAAAACAAGTACCAAAGAATTTAAAATTCTTAATGATTTCATTTCCCGGATGATAGAGAAAATCAGTAAGGATTATAAAAACCTGAAGGAGTTTACTGAAAATGCTTCACACGAATTACAAACTCCTTTAGCCATTGCCAAAGGAAAGTTGGAACTTTTATTGCAGCATGAAAACCTGGATGAAAAACAAGTTGAATTGATCAAATCAGCTTATGAGTCAATTTCACATATGTCACAGCTGAACCATTCATTAACACTACTTGCCAAAATCGAAAATAAAGAATTCTCTGATACTCAACAGGTAAATTTATCTTATGAAATCGAACAACTATTAAGTGACCTAAGCGAATTATCTGGATTGATGAATATTTCAGTTGAAAAAGATATTAAAAAAGATATTACAATCGAAAATGATAAAACACTAATAAAGATCCTGTTGAACAACCTATTTCAGAATGCCATTAGACACAACTATGAAGGAGGTAAAATTAAAATAAAGTTAGATCAATATTCTCTGATAATTGAAAATACTGGTAATGAACCTGCAATCCCTCCAGATCAACTTTTTCAAAGGTTTAAAAAAGGAAATATGAATAGTAAATCCTCGGGATTAGGCTTATCACTTGTAAGAAAGATTTGTGACATTAGCAATTATTCAATTAATTACACCTTTCAGGAAGGCTGGCATAAATTGATTTTGGAATTTTAGTATGTATGCTCCTTAAGAAATTAGTCTTCTAAGGCAGCAACTCCAGGAAGGGTTTTACCTTCCATATACTCAAGCAATGCTCCTCCTCCAGTTGCTACATGCGATACTTTATCACCATAACCCAGATTATTAATGGCAGCTGCAGAATCACCTCCACCTATTAATGAAAAACCACCTTTCTCAGTTGCCTTAACAACAGCCTCAGCAACCTGAATAGTGCCGCCAGCAAAATTAGGAAATTCAAAAACTCCCATTGGGCCATTCCAGAGAATTGTTTTTGAATTTTCAATAACTTCTGAGAATAATGCAATCGTTTCAGGTCCTATATCCAATCCCATCCAATTATCAGGAATCAGGCCTGATTTTACTTCCTGTCTGTTAGCGTCATTATTAAAGTCATCAGCTATGACTGAATCGACCGGTAAAATCAATTGAACACCTTTCTCTTTAGCCTTCAATAAAAGACTTTTACATAGCTCCACCTTATCTGCCTCCAGTAATGAGTTACCTACATTCCCTCCCATCGCAACAGCAAAAGTATATGACATCCCTCCTCCTATAATCAGATTATCAACCTTATCTAGCATTTTTTCAATCAATAATATCTTGTCAGAAACCTTTGCTCCTCCCATGATGGCCGTAAAAGGCCGTTCCGGGCTTTTTAATACTTTATCAGCGTTTACCAGTTCAGCCTGGATCAGGTATCCGCAAATTTTATCTTCAAAGGATTCAGCAACAATAGCGGTTGATGCGTGAGCACGGTGAGCAGTTCCAAAAGCATCATTTACATATACATCACCATGTTTTGATAATTTCTCAGAAAAATCACGATCCCCTTTGGTTTCTTCTTTATAAAAACGGAGGTTCTCCAACAATAATATTTCTCCTGGTTTTAAGGTACTCGAAAGCTCCATAGCCTCTTCACCAATGCAGTCATCAGCAAATTTTACCTTAGTGTTGAAGGTATCAGAAAGGTCACTTACAAGGTGTTTTAAAGAGAATTTCTCCTCAGGGCCCTCTTTGGGTCGTCCCAGATGTGACATTAAAACAACAGAACCGCCATCTTTTAATATTTTATTAATGGTGGGAATTGCTGCTTTTATTCGTGTGCGGTCAGTTATTTCATACTTCTCATTCAACGGTACATTAAAATCAACCCTCATTAAAGCACGTTTTCCTGAAAAATTATAGGTATCAACAGTTTTCATTGGATTTTTTTTTGGTATTTGAAAAAAAGATTTGATTAAAATATAAGAATGCAAAGGTAGCGAATCAGTGTACTTTTTACAAAGAATAGGATTACTTTACAATAGGACATTTAATATTTTATTACCTCCTGAATTTGTCCTAATAGCTACAGGATAGGATTTTTTATGCGCTTGAGGATGCTCTTCGCAATCGATCGTTAATGGCTCTTCCAAGACCTTCTTCTGGTAATATTTCAGCCACAATTTGGTCAACATCCATAAGATCCAGTTCTCGCATAGCGGCAAATAAATTTTTAGCAGCTTCTTTCACTTCACCGGATTGCGCAAGAATTATTTGATTTTCCTTTGGAATTTCAGCATCATATTCTTTAAAACGAAGCAAGGCAGTCCTTGCGGGATCGATTTTACCATGAAAAGAAGTCATATCCCCAAGCATAACTACTTTATTAGGCGAATAATGAGATGATAATGTACCGGGTGAACTTGGCCTTGAAGAAGAGTGTTTCATTACAACGACCTCACCTACAATTTTTTCTATATCTTCTATCGATTTCCCACCTAAACGGTGAATCACTGGCACCTCCTTATTAAATCCAATAATAGTAGATTCTATCCCGATTTGGCATGGTCCTCCATCCAGAATATAAGATAACTTACCTCCTAATTGATCATCTACATGTTGAGCAGTTGTAGGACTCACGTAGCCAAACGGATTGGCGCTAGGTGCCGCTAAAGGAAATGATAGCTTGCTTAACAATTCCAAAGTTAAGGGATGGTCAGGTATTCTTATGGCTACCGTTGGCAATCCAGCAGTAACAATATCAGGGATAATACTTCGCTTCTCCAACAATAGCGTCAAAGGTCCGGGCCAGAATCTTTCAGCAAGTACCCGGGCTTTATCAGGAAATTGACTTACCAGATTACTTAGTTGATTAATATCAGAAATATGTACTATCAAAGGATCGAAAGAAGGTCGATTCTTGACTTCGAATATTTTTAAGACTGCATCTACTTCCAGGGCATTGGCTGCCAAACCATATACCGTTTCGGTAGGTATCGAAACCAGGGCATTTTCTGAAAGCAAATGTGCTGCCTTAAAAATATCTTTTCCTTTTTCCGCCAAATACGTAGATTTTAAATGCGAATTTAAATCTATTCATTGATTATAGGTATAATTGAATTTAATTTATAATCCTGAATAATTTTATTCCTAAATTAGCCTGACCAACTGGCGATTTCGAAGTATAAATTATATTGATCATATTAACATAAAAATTATGAGTACTAAAACCAGGAAAATATTGAGAGCAATTTCAATTATAATTGTGCTTGTTGTAGTATTTATGCAACTGGATATTATAAATATACCCGTGAAAGAAATAGCAGATAATAAAATCTGGCTTATGATTATAGCCTATGGTTTATTGATAATCACTTCTCGAGGGTAATTATATTATATGTTCATTATAGAATATTAGTTATGCAAGATTGGCTTTTTCTTCTAATCGGCCTTGCCGCCGGAATTATCGGAACATTTTTCGCAACCAAGTTTTACATTGAAAACAAAAGGGTTCTTACTCGACATGAAAAAGATTTACTGGACCAGGAATTATCAAACCAGGTAGTAGAGAACCGGATTCAATCTGGAAGGATTAATGAAGTAATGAAGGAATTGGAAGCCTTAAAAAAAGAGGTAGATGATGAAAGGCATAAATCATACTCTTTAAGTAATAAACTTACTGCTAAAGAAACAGATTTTATAAACCTCCAGGAAAAATTAGCAAGTCAGAAAGAGGAAGTCGAGAAACTGCAACAGAAATTCTCAGTTGAATTTAAGAACCTTGCCAACGAGATCCTTGAAGAAAAAAGCAAGAAATTTACTGATCAAAATAAAGTAAATATTGGTGAGATACTAAATCCTCTTAAAGAAAAAATATCAGAATTTGAAAAGAAGGTAGAGGCCACCAATAAGGAAAGTATTGATAGGAATGCTGCCTTAAAACAGCAGCTCAAAACTTTGAGCGAACTGAATCTGAAAATAACCAAAGATGCTGAAAATCTAACTAAAGCCTTAAAAGGAGAGAGCAAAACCCAGGGTAACTGGGGGGAGTTCATCCTTGAAAGCATTTTGGAAAAATCCGGCCTGGTGAAAGGTCGCGAATATCAGGTACAGGAATCATTCACGACGGATTCCGGTCGACTGCAACCTGATGTTATTATCAACCTTCCTGATGATAAAAATGTAATTATTGATTCTAAAGTATCTCTTGTTGCCTATGAGAGATATATAAGCGCTGAAGATGATATACAACAGAAAGTTTTCCTGAAAGAACATGTGGGATCATTAAGAAAACATGTAAAAGATCTTAGTTCAAAGAATTATCAGCAGGTCTATAATGTATCGGGCCTTGATTTTGTCCTTCTTTTCATGCCTATTGAGCCTGCTTTTGGGCTAGCGATACAAAACGATGATCAGTTATTTATGGATGCGTATGAAAAAAATATTGTTATTGTAAGCCCTTCCACACTTATAGCTACTCTTCGCACTATTTCCAGTATCTGGCGTCAGGAATATCAAAATCGCAATTCAATAGAAATTGCAAGACAAAGCGGCTCCCTATATGATAAATTCAAATCATTTACTGATGACCTTATTAAGGTTGGGGATAGTTTAGGAACGACTAGAAAAAACTATGAATTGGCTATGAATAAACTAACCGAAGGAAAAGACAACCTGGTTCGTAAAACTGAACGGATCAAAGAATTAGGTGCAAAAGCTTCGAAGTCTATTGATCAAAGATTAATTGATAGGTCAGAATAACTGATATCGCTTCATCACCATCCCAATATATAATATTCATGAAATTGAGTGGAAAAATAAAAAGAAATAAGTGATTTACGGACATGGTGAAGAATTTTTAATTAGAGACCGGGAAAAGAAAAAAAACTGATTCCTGATCACACATATTTAAATCATTTATCAGTTTGTGTTTATTATATTCAATTTTGTAAATTGTAAAAAAAAAATTACAATGGGACAATTCCATATTGAAAAAGACATCCCTGCAACACCGGAAAAAATATGGGTTGTATTGGTTAATTTTGAAAAAATCGATGATCCAGATGCTATAGTTGAGATACTTGAACCCGGTGATCCAGAAAATAATTTCGAAGGATTGGTTAGAACAATTAAAATAGGTAAAACAATTATCAAGGAAAAGATATTGACTGTTAAACCAATGGAATCAATAGAGTATCAATTGTTATCTGGCGCTCCGGTTCATGATTATTTTGGCACTTTATTTTTATATCCTGGAAAAGAATTCACAACTATTCGTTGGGTAGTTACATTTCGAGCCAACTTCCCCTGGCCGGAATGGATGATAAAAAGTGCTGCCAAGAAAAAGATCCATAAGATTCTGGAAGGAATAGCAAGAAAGGCAACAGTTAGCTAGCATATCGATAATTGAGATATTACAAAACCGAACTGGAACACTTTTATTTAAATCACTAAATCAAAAATCACTAAATCGCTAAATTCGAATCATTCATACCTTAAAGTATCCGCTGGATTCACCCTCGCTGCCCTGAAGGACTGATAACTAACCGTAAGTACGGCAATCACCAGAGCCAGAAATCCGCTTAGTATAAAAGTCCAAATACTTATATCCACACGGTAAACAAAATTTTCTAACCAGCCGGATATAAAATAATAGGCCGGATATATTGCTAATAAAAAAGCAATACCTATAAATTTGATAAACTCAATGGATAGAATACCCATTATATTAAATACAGTTGCTCCCATAGATTTTCTGATACCTATTTCCTTGGTGCGCTGTTCAGCAGTAAATGCTGCCAATCCAAACAGACCCAAACATGAAATAAATATTGCCAATGAGGTAAAAATGGTAAATAACGATCCTAATCGTTGTTCAGCCCGATACAATTCATCAAATCTTTCATCCATAAATACAAATTCAAATGGCTCATTGGGAGCATATTCTTTCCATAAATCTTCAACAAACTTAACAGCTTCTTTAGTATCTTCAAATTGTACTCTCACCGTCATATTATTACCAAAATCACCTAATCTAATTAATAGGGGTCTAACCTCATTCCTTAAAGACTCAAAGTTAAAATCTTTAAGTACCCCAATTACGGTTAGTTCCATAGGTTCAGGACCATTAAAGGAGATTAACTTTTCATTTAATGGATCATCCCAACCCATTTCATCTGCTACTGCCTGGTTTATTAATATGGCGGTTGAATCGGATAGAAAATCCTTGGAAAAATCTCGTCCATCAACTAATTCGAAACCCATGGTTTCGAAATGTTCATGATCCGCAAAATATACACCAATAATATGATCGTCTTCAAATCCTTGTTTTCTGAATATGGTTGTGTTATTTACTCCTGGAATTACACTGTTGGAATAACTGGCCGATACTATTCCATTGTCTTGCATCAACGCATCTTTAAAAGCAGCACGATTGGTTTCCAACCTGCTTACATTGGCTATAACCATAACATTCTCTTTATTAAAACCAAGGTTTTTATTTTGAGTATATTGTAGTTGATTATACACAATCATTGTACATATGATCAGCAATATCGAAATTGAAAACTGTAGAATCACCAATATGCCTCTAATCCTGCCACTTTTCATTCCTTTCGAGGCATTTCCTTTTATTACTTCGGTAATCCCAAAATTGGTTAGATAAAATGCAGGGTAGGAACCAGCTAAAAATCCTACAATGATAATAAGAGCAATAGAGCCAATTATCATATAAGGTTCCAATAAAATATTAATACTTAAAAGCTTTCCTGATATCAGGTTAAATTGAGGCAGTAAAAGCATAACGAGTAAAATAGCCATAAATACTGATACAAGACTATATAAAATGGACTCTATTAAAAATTGACTTATAAGTTGTCTTTTTAATGATCCAAATGTCTTCCTAAGCCCAACTTCCCTTGCGCGACCAGCTGATTTGGCCGTAGAGAGATTCATGAAATTAATAGAGGCAATGATCAGAATAAACAATCCAATGGCTGAGAATATATAAATGTAGGATATATCACCCGGTGGCTCCAATTCACCGTCTACGTCTGAATACAGATGAATATCTTTAACAGCATTAATAAAATATCCATAAGCACCATCATCCTCCAGGAACTGATCCAGACTGATCCCGAGAAATTGTTGGATCTGTGGTCCAACGTACTTGGGGATAATATCATTATTTAATTTTGACTCGATTTGATTGATATCAGCATTTTCATTTATTATAAAATAAGTGTTTAAGCTATTGCTAAGCCATTGGTCAGAGATACCAAAATCATTAGAGGAAAAAGATACCAGATAATCGAATTTAATATGGGAATTTGAAGGTGGATTCATTGTAACCCCCGTTACCTTCATGGCTGTATTATCATTGCCAAAAGTAAGCATTTTTCCAAGAGCGTTTTCATCTCCGAAAAACTTTTTAGCTGTATTTTCTGTAAGAACAATTGAGTTAGGCTCCGTCAATGCAGTTTTGGAATCACCTTCTATCAGTTTGAAAGAAAAAAAAGAAAAAAAACTTGAATCAGTGAAGAAGACGTTATCCTCGGTATAAACATTTTCTTCATATTTTATTATTACATTATTCCGCGCCCATAATCTGACTGCATCTTCTACCCCTGGCACTTCATCCTTCAGAGCGGCTACCAGCGGAGGAGGAGTAGATACCACCCTAACATCTTGACCTCCAAGGCGCCCATGCAATCCAACCCGATACATCTGATCAATATTTGTATGGAATCGATCATAGCTGAGTTCATCGACTACATATAAAATAATGAATAAGGTGGCTGTAATGCCTATAGTTAATCCGGCGATATTTATAAATGCAAAAAATTTCTGCCTGAGAATGTTGCGGATAGCAACAATAAAATAATTGCGAAGCATAGTTAATTAAGTTTAAACTCAGTTTTAAGATGCGAATTGAAGGTTAAAAGTTACATTCATGAATTAGATATTTGTCAAATCTTACTCGAACGGTTTAAGATTTAGATAAATGGTATTATTATTATTAACCCGAATTCGGCAATAGAACTTTGTAATGAGGCTTTAAAGTGCAATAAAACAGACACTTATTGAGACGAGACATAGCACCGCTATGGTGAGTTGAAATAAGTGAGTGCAACGGACTGTTTTGCAGCAGTTTAAAGACGGAATAAATTTTCTAATGCCGATTTCGGGTTAAACATCCAAAAAAGAGAATACAAAGCACTTTGGAGAAAAAGGATAAAAAGTAAAAAGCTGGTCCAGGAATGGTTCTCCTTTTCAGGAAATAAAATCAAGCAAAATGTAGGGTAGCAGAAATATTCATGGCTCAATTCTTAAAAGAGGAAAAAGAAAAATATTTTTTGGAAATTGAACAGTTGCCTATCAGGTAGGAGGCTGTAAAATCCTAAATCCAATCATCACTTCATGGATTCTTCAGATTACTCATTCATCCCCAAGTTCCTTAAATTGAAATCTCTGAATACTGGATGGCTCGTGT